>Ga0115558_1000963_pt1 | contig 17851 bp, 17 predicted proteins | sample COGITO_mtgs_1104_4_FD_87279 | JGI IMG/M metagenome (GOLD analysis project Ga0115558, IMG submission 87279) | Pelagic marine microbial communities from North Sea - COGITO_mtgs_110426 | ecosystem: Environmental > Aquatic > Marine > Epipelagic | place: Germany:Helgoland, sampling site Kabeltonne... | reverse complement strand
GTATTATAAATACCGTTAAGGCGCTCAATCTCAGCGGTTTTATTATCGCGCAAGGTCGCCCAGTTGAGCGTAGGCGCTTCCGCAAGCGACCAGCCAAAGCCTTTACTGGCGTGAAATAATTCCGGAAACTGAGAGGCATAGACAAACAGTTTCTTCGGCACGCAGCCGACATTGACGCAGGTGCCGCCAAGATAGCGCTCCTCTGCCACAGCAACCTTTTTGCCTTTCGACGCAGCCATGCGAGCCGCGCGCACACCGCCTGAGCCGGCACCAATTACAAACAGGTCATAATCAAATTCTGTGGTCATTCACTTTTCTCCGAAAGGTTAAACCAGGCCAGCTTGTCGTGAAGGCTGACGACATGGCCGACGATAATAAGGGTTGGTGCTTTAGCGCCCGCTTGGCGAACTATGTCGGGCAAACTGTCGAGATCACCAATAAACACCTGCTGACGATCGGTCGTGCCCTTTTCGATCAACGCCGCCGGTGTCTGCGCATCCAAACCATGCTGTTTAAGCTGCTCACAGATGGTCTCCATGCCATTGAGGCCCATATAAAACACTAGAGTTTGATTGGGCTGCACGAGCTCTGGCCAGTTGAGATCCATTTTGCCCGAGCGCAAGTGGCCGGCGATAAAACGTACTGATTGCGCATAATCCCGATGAGTGAGAGGAATACCCGCGTAACTGGCACAACCAGAGGCGGCAGTGATACCGGGCACCACCTGAAACGGAATACCGTGCTCAGCAAGGGTTTCGATCTCTTCACCGCCACGACCAAAGATAAACGGATCGCCGCCCTTAAGACGCACCACACGGTTACCTTCAAGGGCATAATCGACCAGCTTTTGATTGATATTGTCTTGGGTTACCGGATGATCGCCTGCGGTTTTGCCGACATAGATGCGCGTTGCGTCACGGCGCACCAGATTGAGCACCTCTTTTGACACCAGCCGATCGTAGAGCACAATGTCCGCCTGCTGCATCAGTCGCAGCGCTTTAAAGGTCAACAGATCGGGGTCGCCGGGACCACCGCCGACTAGATAGACCTCACCGGTTTTAAACTCATCAGTCGACTCAAGTTTGTGCGCTAACAGGCGCTCAGCTTCATCGAGATTATTGGCATAAGCCTGCTCCGCAATAGGCCCATAAAATACCTCTTCCCAGAACGCTTTGCGATCAGCACCATTGGCAAACTTAGCTTTTACCCGTTCGCGAAAACTGCCCGCTAATGAACCCAGCTTACTCATCCCGGCGGGCAGCAAAGCTTCAAACTTGGTGCGCAACAAACGCACTAAAACCGGCGCATCGCCGCCACTGGAAATGGCAATCTGTATCGGCGAGCGATCGACAATTGAGGGAAAAATCACTGTGGAAAATCCAGGGTCATCGACCACATTGGAAAGAATATTAGCTGCTTGAGCATGCTCAGAGACAAGACGGTTGAGATCGCGATCGTTGGTCGCCGCAATCACCATCACGATATTGGCAATATCGAGCATATGCTGATGCTCATAGCCGGCGGTTATTAGGTGCAACCCGTTACAGCCATGTTCCTTGTCACGCGCAGCCATCTCTAATAAATCAGGGCAGAAATCTTTCGCGACAATGGTAATAATCGCGCTGGCTTCCTGCACCAACCGCACTTTGCGCAAGGCGATCTCACCACCGCCGATCACTAAGATATTGCGGCCTTTGAGGTTGTGAAAGAGTGGCAGGTAATCCATGGTTTCTCTGCTTGTTTTTTTAAGGACCCTTCGGCTGCGCTGAGGATGACACAGTTAGGTGCCATCCCGACCCGCTAAAACGCTGACGTTAACGAATCTCAGTCATGCCATTCATCAATGGCTGCAACACCTCAGGAATAGCAATTGAGCCATCAGCCTGCTGATAATTCTCCATCACCGCCAGCAACGTACGCCCTACTGCTAAACCAGAACCATTCAGCGTATGCAGCAGCTCGGGCTTGCCCTCGGCATTTCTAAAGCGCGCTTTCATACGGCGTGCCTGGAAGTCAGCAAAATGACTGCACGATGAAATCTCGCGATACTTTTCCTGCGACGGCAACCACACTTCAATATCGTAGGTTTTTGCTGCCGAGAAGCCGAGGTCGCCACCACAGAGCACCACGGTGCGATACGGCAACTCAAGTTTTTGCAGAATCGCTTCAGCATGGCCAACCAATGTTTCCAAGCTATCCCACGACTCATCGGGATGGACAAACTGCACCATCTCGACTTTCTCAAACTGATGCTGGCGAATCATGCCGCGGGTGTCGCGACCGTAGCTGCCGGCTTCACTTCTAAAACAGGGTGTGTGCGAAACAAACTTAATCGGCAGAGTATCGACGATTTCGTCGCGATAAATATTAGTGATCGGCACTTCGGCGGTGGGGATCAAATAAAACTCGCGCTCGTCGTCGAGCTTAAACAAATCCGCTTCAAACTTCGGCAACTGGCCAGTGCCAAACAGTGACTCACGATTAACGATATAAGGCACATAGACTTCCTCATAACCGTGCTCGTTAATATGCGTGTTGAGCATAAACTGGGTCAGCGCTCGGTGCAGACTGGCTAAACCACCACGCATCTGAGAAAAACGCGAACCAGTAATTTTGGCCGCCACATCAAAGTCGAGACCATTCAGCGCAGCGCCGAGATCTACATGATCCTTGACTTCAAACTCAAACTGCCGCGGTGCGCCCCAGCGCCGCACCTCGACATTATCGTCTTCGCTCTTGCCCGCAGGCACCGAGCTGTGAGGAATATTGGGGATCTCTTGCAGCAGACTATCAAGTTGCGCCTGCACCTCAGCCAGCGCCGCATCGGCAGCCGCTGAGTCATTTTTAATCTGCTCACCCTTGGCCTTTAACGGCTCAATGTCTTCGCCTTTGGCCTTCGCTTCACCGATCAATTTGCCCATCGACTTGGAATAGGTATTGCGCTCTTGCTGCAAACTCTCTGCGGCCAACTGCAGTGCTTTGCGCTGCGCTTCGAGCGCCATAAAAGCCTCGCAGTCGAGGGTATAGCCCTTGATATTCAGGCTCTCGGCAACGGCATTTAAATCCGAACGTAACAGCTTCGGGTCAAGCATGATGGTGTCCTTAAATAAAAAATAAAATTAAACCCTAGAACAAGCGCGCCAACCAGATTGAACTCCTAATCGCGAGCAGACATAAAATGACCGTCGCCAGCACATAGAGCAGCGCCAGAAAAAGGTGGCCATTTTGCCACAAACCGAGGGCATCAAGCGAGAAGGTTGAGAAGGTTGTAAAGGCGCCGAGAAATCCGATCATCCATAGACTGCGCATCTCCACCGGCAATGCCGCGCGCTCAACAATCACCACAAACAATATGCCCATCACAAAACTACCCAGCACATTGACCGTCAACGTGGCATAGGGAAACTTATGGCTCGACACCTCAAACACCCAAGCGCTGACGGCGTAGCGAGCCATAGCCCCCAGAGCACCGCCCGTCGCAACCGCAATCCAGTTCATCACCGAGTTCCCTTTTGTTTCGCATCGAGACTGCGCAGATAGGTCAGCTTCTCAGCGATTTTCTTTTCCAGACCACGATCGGTGGGCTGGTAATAATGCTTACCCTCAAGCTCATCAGGTAAATAGCGCTCGCCAGGCGCATAACCACCCTCTTCATCGTGGGCATAGCGATAGTCTTTGCCGTAATCCAGATCTTTCATCAAGCTGGTTGCCGCATTGCGTAAATGCATCGGCACCTCATAACTGGGCAACGAACGCACATCCGCCATGGTCGCCTTAAAGGCGCTGTACACCGCATTGCTTTTCGCCGCCACTGCCAGATAAACCACCGCCTGTGCCAGTGCCAGCTCACCTTCAGGACTGCCGAGCCGCTCCTGCACATCCCAGGCATTCATGGCCAGTTCTAAAGCCCGCGGATCGGCATTGCCAATATCTTCACTGGCCATACGCACCAAGCGGCGAGCGATATAAATGGGGTCGCAACCACCATCCAGCATACGGCACAGCCAATAGAGTGCGGCATCCGGCGATGACCCGCGCACGGACTTGTGCAGCGCAGAGATCTGATCATAAAAATACTCACCACCCTTATCAAAGCGACGGGTGTCTCCAACCAATACCTGCTCCAGCACCGCTCGATCAATGGTCGCACTTTCTCCACTCTCGCTGGCCAAATCATTGGCAATCTCAAGTAGATTAAGCGCCCGTCGTGCATCACCATCGGCAGCACTGGCCAACAGCTCCAACGCCTCATCGTCCAACTGCAACTGACGCTCACCGAGGCCAGACTGCTGATCGGCCAAGGCCTGGCGAATGACGATTTTAATCTGTTCGTTATCGAGGCTTTTCAGCACGTAGACGCGGCAGCGTGATAACAATGCATTGTTTAACTCAAACGAGGGATTCTCAGTGGTAGCGCCGATAAAGACTACCGTGCCATCTTCCACAAAAGGCAGAAAGGCATCCTGCTGTGACTTGTTAAATCGGTGTACCTCGTCGACAAACAGAATCGTCTTGCGGCCGCGCAGATCACGCTGCTCAGTAGCCTTGGCTATCGCAGCGCGAATCTCTTTCACTCCAGACAGCACCGCAGAAATGCTTTCAAAGTGCGCATCAGCCGAGGCGGCAATAATCTTTGCCAGTGTCGTTTTGCCCACTCCGGGCGGCCCCCAAAAGATCATTGAGTGCAACGCCCCGCCATCAATCGCCTCACGCAGCGGCTTGCCCAGCCCAATCAAATGTTCTTGGCCATAGAAACCATCGAGAGTCGCTGGGCGCATACGTGCAGCCAGAGGCCTATAAACAGTTTGGCTGAACAGATCAGTTGGCATTATTGATAACATCGACCCCGTCGGGGATCTGAAACACAAACTGATCCCCTGACAGCTCAGGATTGAGCTCAAGCTGGGTAAAGTGAATCGTAGTGGTCTGACCGAGACTATCAGTCAGCGCCAGAGAAGCCGGCTTACCTGCATTAAAGGCAATGGTCATGCTATCAAACAGACTACCGCCCTGCTCCGGCTTTAGCTCAAAGTGATCTTCAGCAACCTGAGTCACAAAGTAGGCATTGTCGAGCTCGTCGAGATCACCAGAAAACAATATCGCCGGCGTCGCGGCAATATCCTTATTAAATGGCTGAATAATCACCTGTTCAAGATCCGCGTCGTAGATCCACAGCGTCACGCCGTCAGCGATAATCTCCTGAGGCATCGGCGTCTCAACCACCCAGCGCAAACGATTCGGTTGCGACACCTGAAACAGCCCTTCTGAGGTCTGCAGTTCAAAGCCATCCCCGTCGGTGATTTGCTGTTCAAAGCGTGCCGATAGGCTAGTGATAGGCTGCAATAGGTCGCGCAGCTGTTGGATATCGTCGGCGGTGCCGCCGGACCAGGCATTGGCTGCAATCGACAGCGTGAACAGAAGAGTAATGTTGTGGAGCGAACGCATCATCGGTTTTGTCGCTTGGTTGGCTAATAAATACAGTAAGAGTGTTTGAATTCTACAGGGTTTAGCCCGATGGGTGAAAGCGACCAAACGAAAAAAGCCCAGCGAAGTGCCGGGCTTTTGATGCAATGATTGATCCATACAACTTTGACAATATCAGTCACAAAGGCGGAAATCTCTAAATAATTAAAATGACTTGGTTAGCCCCACTGAAAAACCGGTTAACTCGATACCAACGGTATCAAAATAGTGCATATACTCAATGCTAGTGAAGAGGTCCCTTTTAACTTCAATATCTAACCCAGCGCCGTATGACACACCACCGAAGCCATCATGAACACTAACACCGTCGTCAATCCACTCAAGTGTTGCCTGGGTGTAACCGACAATTACATAGGGATATACCGTCTCAGCCATCCGCATACCGCCACGCAGATACGCACCATAAAACTCACGAATTTCAAGCTTGGCGCCTGTATCTACGCCCTCAAACTCCACCACATCATCGCCAAGCCCTAGTCCCAGACGAACTTCGGCCGAGAAATTTTCCGTGTACTGCTTGCCAATTCGTCCATAGAGCGAGGTTAATGATGAATCAAAGATCAGCGGCGGTGTGCCGAGCGGCTCTAGAGCGACAGTCTCTTCAATATCGACAAACCCAAAACTTGCGGAAGCATAAGAATCGGCATAACAAGCTAGAGACAGGCCACTCAACACGGCAACCGTTGTGATTGTTTTGATAACAGATTTGAACATTACAATTTCCTTATGGTAATGGTTTTGAAAGGCATGCTTAAACGCATAAAACACAGCCGATGCACAAAATCCTTTTCAGTGCTGCTTGCTAGTAAAACGCGCCTTATTAGGCGCTGATATACCCAGTTTTCGAAAAGTATAGACCAGCTTTCCCGAGGTGTAAGACAGAATATGTTAACCTAGATAATAGCTGCGTCAGCAAGTCTCCTTGCGAAGCACCTTCCAGTTTTCATAGTGATCGACTATATCCATTACGGCATATTTATCAACACACTCGCGCGACACTTTGACACCCACCAGATGTTCAGCCTTATCGCACAGATACTTATAAATTCCGGCTGTGATTGTGCTGCTTACCTGTAAATCCCAATCCTCCACAGCACCACACAGTTCGGCACGAATTGCCAAGTAGGTGTTCTGCAACCAAGAATCGTCCAAGATATCCGCCGCAGAATTCGCTGCACTATCAAGAGTCAATTGGCTTGGCCAGAGACTAATTGCTAGATCAAAATAACGAGAGAATTCCTCTTCTCCGATAACTGTATCCATACGGTTTTGCTCCATTTATATATTGTTGAAATGTAAGTAACCAAGGTTAACCCCATCCCGAGACCCAAAATAGCGGCATGCTCGGAAATCTCGGTTTGGCCTTCAATGGCGGCGAGTGTTATGTCATCAGAAATAAGGTCGCCAATTTGAAAAAAACTCGGCTGTTTGTCGCCCGTCTCAATGACTGCACCGCTGAGCTCAGTGCCTCGACTAGCAAACACGCCTCGTAAACTCAAGTTCAGTCGTGTTTCCGGGAGTTGCGCGAGATTGATTTCGATTAGCTGGGATGTCTGTTTCGGTGTTCCCATCAGAAACATATCGGCGATAGACGAGAAATCGAGTTTGCTCAACTTAGGCACGTCGCTCGACGTATGAGTTGAAGATTCCGTCGTATGAGGCGTTTCACGCAGATGCTTGACGTCCTGCTGGGCAGATAACCCAAGAAGCATGATCCACGCTAGAAAACCGAAGATTGCGGCAGGTCGCCATAGGTTTTGCAATTCCGATTGCATTGTTCTTCCCTGATTTTGTAGTAATCCGTCGCCCTGCTGTTATTCTAGTTGGCTTTCAATACTTTTCTAACCTTTCTTTGCGGCTATCAGTTGCGTCCTCCCGGCGCCAATATCTCGCGACTGCCGTTGGTGTTCATTGCACTCACCACCCCAGCCACTTCCATCTGCTCGATTAGGCGAGCGGCGCGGTTATAGCCGACTCTAAGCTTGCGCTGCACTGATGAGATTGAGGCCTTGCGGCTCTCGAGGACAAAGGCAACCGCTTCGTCATAGAGTGGATCTGCCTCTGGGTCGTCTTCGCCCTCCTCTCCTCCGCTATAGCCCGGTACGGCGATGGATGATACCGCGGCCTCGTCGGTGATCTCAGTGAGGTAGTTCGGTTCACCACGACGTTTCCAGTCGGCGACCACTTTGTGTACTTCATGATCATCGACAAAGCAGCCGTGAATACGTTCAGGAACGCTGGTGCCTGGTGGCAGATAAAGCATGTCGCCATTGCCGAGCAGTTGTTCTGCGCCGCCCTGGTCAAGAATGGTTCGTGAGTCAATTTTCGAGGAGACCTGGAAGGCGATGCGCGTTGGAACGTTGGCTTTGATCAGGCCAGTGATAACATCGACCGATGGACGCTGTGTGGCCAATATCAAGTGGATACCGGCGGCTCGCGCCTTTTGCGCAATGCGTGCAATCAGCTGCTCTACTTTTTTGCCGACAATCATCATCATGTCAGCAAACTCGTCAATCACGACCACTATATAGGGCAGCGTTTCAAGCGCTGGCGCCTCTGGGGCTTCCTGGGTTGCATCCCAACCCATATCGTCTGGGTTAAATACCCACAGTGGATCGGTAATCGGTTCGCCAGCTTTGATGGCATCTTCAATTTTGCGATTGTAGCCGGCTAGGTTGCGCACACCGAGGGCGGCCATCAGCTTGTAGCGTCGCTCCATTTCACCAACACACCAACGCAAGCCACTGGCGGCATCTTTCATATCAGTAATCACCGGTGTCAGCAGATGCGGAATACCATCGTAAACTGATAGTTCAAGCATTTTCGGGTCGATCAGTATTAGCTTCACTTCCTCTGGCGAGGATTTAAACAACAGGCTCAAGAGCATGGTATTAATGCCCACTGACTTACCCGAGCCTGTGGTTCCCGCAACCAGTAGGTGCGGCATACGGCCCAGATCAGCGACGATAGGAATACCAGCAATATCGTGCCCCAGTGCTAGGGTGACCGGTGAGCTAGAGCGGTCATAGGCCTCAGATGAGAGCACTTCGCTAAGACGTACCATTTCGCGTTTTTCATTGGGGATTTCAATACCCACCACTGACTTGCCGGGAATCACTTCCACCACTCGCACGCTGATTACCGCCATTGAGCGCGCCAAGTCTTTGGCTAATCCGCTGATACGGCTGACTTTGATGCCAGCGGCGGGCTGTATTTCAAAGCGCGTGACCACTGGGCCTGGCAACACTTCGACGACATCGGCTTTGATGCCAAAGTCGAGTAGTTTGTGCTCCAGCAATCTCGAAAGGTGCTCGAGGGAGTCTGCTGAGTAGCCTGTGTTGGTGTTGTTGTCGGCTGGATCAAGCAGATTAATCGGTGGCAGCGAGCCGACCACTTCGCTGTCTTCGAACAATGTTTGTTGCTTCTCTCGTTCGATGCGCTTGCTGACGACTGGCTTGGCCTTGGGTGGCTGGATAGTCGGTGGCACCCGAAGTTTTTGCATTTTAGTTTCGGTTTCTACTTTCGCTTGTCTCTCGAGCACTGCCTCACGGGACTTGGATTTTTCCTCTCGCGCTAGTTTCAGTGCTGTGAGTTTACTGCGCGCCCGATCATACAAATCCATGGTCACTAAGCCCAGTCGATCGATCAGTGCAATCCAGGAGATGTCGACAAAAACGGTCAGCCCAAATAAGAAAAGTGCCAGCAGTATTAATGTGCTGCCAACATAGCTAAACATCACCATGGTAGCGTCACCAATTTTATTGCCGAGGATGCCACCAACACCAAATGGGTAGTTGTTGTGAACCTCGGCGTATTGGATGTTGGCCAGCGACGTGGCGCTAATCATCACCAGAATAAAGCCGATCACGCGCAGGGTGAAGGTCACCGAGTCAAAGGCGTCTGCCGCGCGGATAATATAGGTGCGCAATATCTGGATCGCGCGCACAGCCAGCAGCGCGGGAAAAAGATAGGCCATGACGCCAAATAGCGCGAAGAAGATATCGGCGACCCAGGCCCCTGCCAGGCCGACTGCATTATTGATTTCGGCGCGTGAGCCGGTGTGCGACCAACCGGGATCATCGGCAGAATAACTCAGCAGGGCCAGCAGCAATATCGAGCACAGGGCAATCCAACCAATCAGGGCGCCCTCGGCGAGCAATCGTTTGCTGCGGGTTTCATGATGACCAACCTCAGTCGGTGCTGAGTTGCGCTGCTTTGGTTTGTCTGTGCTCAACGGGTGAGTCCCTGTGTGTAAATACAGGCTCAATTGTAGCCCGTTGAGAATTAAAAGCTATGTTTCAACCGCGCTTAATCGCCAAGTTCCGCAATCAAGTCAAAAGCCAAAATATGGAAGATAGTGCAAAAAGTTATTTGTCCGCGCCATGCGATTGATTATGATAACCGGCTTCCGTCAGACCCTGACAGTTCCATGCACAAACAATAGAGAGAAACCATGTCTGAGACCCAACATTATCCGCTGATTATTTTAGGTTCTGGCCCCGCTGGCTGGACCGCCGCAGTCTATGCCGCACGAGCTAATTTGAGCCCGGTTGTCATTACTGGCATTCAGCAAGGTGGTCAGTTAACGACCACAACGGACGTGGACAATTGGCCTGGTGACGCCGATGGCGTGCAGGGACCCGAGCTCATGGAGCGCATGCAAAAGCACGCGGAACGCTTTGATACTAAAACCATTTTTGATCATATTGATGAAGTGGTTGTCGATGAGCGCCCTTTCCGTCTCAAAGGTTCCAACAACTATAGCTGCGATGCGCTGATTATCGCCACAGGTGCCTCGGCACAGTATTTGGGCTTGCCCTCTGAAGAGGCGTTTATGGGCAAAGGCGTTAGTGCCTGCGCCACCTGTGATGGCTTTTTCTATCGCGGTAAAAAGGTCGCGGTTCTCGGCGGCGGCAATACTGCTGTCGAGGAAGCGCTCTACCTGTCCAATATTTGCAGCGAGGTGACATTGATTCACCGCCGCGATGAGTTGCGCGCCGAAAAAATGCTCCAAGATAAGCTTTTCGAAAAAGAGAAGAACGGCAATATCAACATTGAGTGGAGCCACAATCTCGACGAAGTTCTCGGCGATGACGCTGGCGTGACTGGCGTGCGGATTAAAAGTACAGCTGATGGCGCAACCAAGAACCTCGACGTCGATGGCGTCTTTATCGCCATTGGCCACAAACCCAACACCGATATCTTTATCGATAAGCTGGCAATGAAAGATGGCTATCTAACCATTACTGGCGGCATGGACGGCAATGCAACTGAAACCAGTGTCAAAGGCGTTTTTGCCGCGGGTGATGTTGCCGACCATGTCTACCGTCAAGCGGTTACCTCTGCCGGTAGCGGCTGTATGGCGGCGCTAGATGCGGAGCGCTTCCTCGATCAGTAACCTCAGCGGAGTCTGTGTATGCAGATACCCTTACTAGATCAAGATAACCCTCAATTTCCCGACCCCAGGGACGCGTTAGCTGAGCCAGATGGCCTGCTCGCCGTCGGAGGCAATTTGCACTCGCAAACGCTCTTGCGTGCCTATCACTGCGGTATCTTCCCTTGGTATCAGGATGGCGACCCTATTTTATGGTGGAGTCCGGCAACTCGTTGTGTCCTCGAACCATCTGCTCTGCACCTATCAAAAAGCCTGCGCAAAACCCTGCGCCGCAATGATTATCAGGTTACTGTCGACCGTTCCTTTGACCAAGTCATCAAAGCCTGCAGTGAGCCTCGCGATGAGGACGGCGATACTTGGATCACTGACGAAATGATTGCCGCCTATATTCAACTGCATAACCAGAGCGAGTCACACTCAATTGAGGTCTGGCGCGACGGAGACCTTATTGGCGGCCTCTACGGGGTCACCGTGGGCAGCCTGTTTTGTGGTGAGTCAATGTTTAGCCGTTGTGCCGATGGCTCTAAAATCGCCATTGCCCATCTCTGCCGCTGGGGTGCGGAGTCCGGCTTGAAGCTTATTGACTGTCAGCTGGTTAATCCGCACCTGACCAGTCTCGGTACAGGCAGTATTGATCGCACTACTTTTTTAACCGAGCTGGCCAGTTACCGCGATGACATTTTAAATTGGCCTCTATCTGCGCCTAACGAGCCAGCAGCGAGATTGCACTTTAGTTGGTGATTGCATGGCTGGAAAAATCTCATTGAGTATCACAGACCACTAGACTACCCTTTAACCCATCGCCGCGAGAAATACGGCGACTGTCTCGATCATTCAGATGGCTCCTTAAGGTGATTCTTACATGACCCGCGATATATCCCCAGATATTGGTACGATTAGGCTCTGCTTGACCGAAGCGCATGACTGCAGCTATCTACCCGGGCAGCAATCGACCACTGCCTTTGTCGATCCTGATTTGACACTGGATACCGAACTCTATTCGCGCATGACCACTCTCGGCTTTCGACGCAGCGGCCCCTATCTCTATGCGCCAAAGTGTTCAGGCTGCAATGCCTGTATTCCGGCGCGTGTTCCGGTGGCAAACTTTCAATGGAGTCGAGCGCAGAAACGCTGTTGGAAAAAGAATGATGACATTATGGTTGAACAGCTCGATGCGATTAATATCGGCGAGCATTTCCCGATTTATGCCCGCTATATCGAGCAGCGCCACAGTGACGGTGATATGTACCCACCATCGCGACGTCAGTTTGAAGATTTTCTCGGCAATGCCTGGGAGTGCACCCAATTTCTCGAATTCAGATTGGGCAATCAGCTGTTAGGCTGCGCGGTCATAGATGTGATTCACAATGGGCTTTCGGCAATCTATACCTATTTTGATCCGAGCTTTGCCGATCGCAGTTTGGGGGTTTTGGCAGTTCTCTTCGAGATCAATCTGGCTCAGCGTCTCGGTCTTGAGCACCTGTATCTTGGTTACTGGATCTCTGGCTGTGACAAGATGAAATACAAGACTAACTATCGCCCTCTTGAGCTGTACCGAGAAAATAGCTGGCGAATAGCCGAATGACTTTGCTATACGGGGCGATTTAGGGCAAACTTGCCGCGCTTTTTGGCGTGCTGTTCAGGCCAAACCAGCGTTTGTATTAAATCAATCTCATTTGACAGGCATTAAATTAAGCTTATGGCGAAAGAAGACCACATTGAATTTGAAGGCGAGGTCATCGACACTCTGCCCAACACCACGTTCCGAGTAAAGCTGGAAAATGGTCACGTCATCATTGCCCACATCTCTGGCAAGATGCGCAAACACTACATCCGTATTCTGACGGGTGACAAGGTTAAGGTTGAGATGACTCCCTATGACCTGACCAAGGGTCGTATTACCTTCAGAGAACGATAAGTTCGTTTTCTCTCGCGCTATTTATATCGTCCAAGTTAAAAGCGTCTAAACGAAAAAACCGCCGCAGACTCCCCTCTAAACGCCTCATCAACTGATCGTTGATTTGGCAGGGTCGCATGCGGCGGCTAGCGCTTTCTCGTCCACACTAACTGCTGATAACCAGCTCTTCCTCCGTGTGCACAACCAACTCACCCTCTTCGACCCGCACATAGGCGGTCCCGCCCTTCTCCGAGAGGCTGCCAAACAACACCGCTTCAGCAAGTGGCTTTTTAATCTTTTCTTGCAGCAATCGATCCATTGGGCGCGCACCCATCTTCGCGTCGTAGCCGTTTTCAGCGAGCCATTGACGCGCCTCATCATCGATATCAAGGAAGACTTTCTTGCTGTCGAGCTGTGACTGCAGCTGCACCAAAAACTTATCCACTACCGTGCCAATGACATCCATCGACAGTTCAGCGAACTGCACAATTCCATCGAGGCGGTTGCGGAATTCGGGCGTAAACATCTTTTTGATCGCTTCCATACCATCGGTGCGGTGATCCTGTTGCGCAAAACCAATTGACGAACGGCTCATCAACTCGGCACCGGCGTTGGTAGTCATAATCAAGATTACATTGCGAAAATCGGCTTTGCGGCCATTGTTATCGGTCAAGGTACCGTGATCCATAACCTGTAATAGCAGGTTAAACACGTCCGGATGGGCTTTCTCAACTTCGTCCAGCAGGATTACTGCATGCGGATGTTTGTTAACCGCATCGGTCAATAAACCGCCCTGATCATAGCCAACATAACCTGGAGGCGCTCCAATCAGTCGCGATACCGTGTGACGCTCCATGTACTCTGACATATCAAAGCGCACCAGTTCGATGCCAAGAATATTGGACAACTGGCGACTCACTTCGGTTTTACCAACCCCAGTGGGACCCGCGAACAGGAAACTACCGATTGGTCGAGTACCCTCACGCAGCCCGGCACGCGCCATTTTGATCGAGGTAGTCAATATATCGATCGCGGGATCCTGACCAAACACCACCATCTTCAATTTGTCAGCCAGTCCCTTGAGCTGTTCTTTATCCGAACTTGAAACACTTTTTGCAGGGATTCGCGCGATTTTTGAGATCACCAATTCAATGTCGCTCACACCCACGGTCTTTTTGCGCTTGTGCGCTGGCTGCAGGCGCTGATAAGCACCGGCCTCATCGATTACATCGATTGCCTTGTCGGGCAAAAAGCGGTCATTGATATGTTTCGCAGCGAGTTCTGCGGCAACTTTGAGCGCCGGATTGGTGAATCTTAAGTCATGGTGCTCCTCAAAGCGTGACTTTAGCCCTTTGAGAATTTCATAGGTCTCTTCAACTGAGGGTTCGCCGACGTCGATCTTTTGAAAGCGGCGCGAGAGCGCCTGATCCTTTTCAAAAATACCGCGGTACTCCTGATAGGTGGTTGAGCCAAAGCAGCGCAGCTTCCCTGAGGAGAGCAGTGGCTTGAGTAAATTAGACGCGTCCATTACGCCACCAGACGCAGCCCCAGCACCAATAATGGTGTGGATCTCATCAATAAACAGAATCGATTTGTCACGTTGACCCAGTTCGGCAATGATGCCCTTGAGTCGCTTTTCAAAATCGCCTCGATACTTGGTGCCAGCAAGCAACCCGCCCATGTCTAAAGCGTAAACAGTGCTACCCAGTAGCGGCTCGGGCACGGACTCTTCGATAATTAATTTAGCCAGACCCTCAGCGATCGCGGTTTTACCAACGCCAGACTCACCAACCAACAGTGGGTTGTTCTTGCGCCGCCTAACCAAAATTTGACTGACTCGTTCGATTTCAGCGGCACGCCCTACGAGCGGATCAATATTTCCCAGAGCAGCCTGTTCATTGAGGTTGGTGGCAAACTGGCTGAGCAGGCTCTCATCTTGAGATTCAGTGGCCGCAGCAGACTCAGCATTATTGCTTGACTCCTCGTCACTGCGCTCTGGCTGATCGACATATTTCGATATACCGTGAGAGATGTAGTTGACGACATCGATACGAGCAATGTTCTGTAATCGTAAAAAGTAAACTGCCTGACTTTCCTGCTCGCTAAAGATCGCCACAATCACATTGGCGCCCACCACCTCGCTGTGGTTAGCCGAGTTAACTTGGAAAACCGCACGCTGCAATACTCTCTGAAAACCGTGAGTGGGCTGTGTTTCTTGCTCTTCTTGCAGATCGGAAATAATCGGCGTGGTAGAGTCAACAAACTCGACGAGATCCTGACGCAGCACACTGATATCGGCTCCGCAGGCCTTCAACACATTTGATGCCGAGGCATCGTCCAGCAGTGCCAGCAAAAGGTGTTCGACCGTCATAAATTCATGGCGTTTGTCTCTGGCACTTTTAAACGCCAGATTGAGGGTAACTTCCAATTCTCTACTTAGCATGATTTCTACTCTTCTTCGTCATTACAGGGTTCTACTACACATAAAAGCGGATGCTGGTGATCCCTCGAATACTGATTAACGGTGCCCGCTTTTGTCTCTGCGATATCTTTAGTATAGATGCCACAAACACCCTTTCCCTCAGTATGAATGCTCAACATGATGCGCGTGGCACTTTCTCGCGTTTTCCCAAAGAACCGTTCTAACAGCTCGACGACAAATTCCATCGGTGTGTAATCGTCATTTAACAGCAACACTTTGAACATGGACGGCTTCTTTAACTTGGGTCTTTCTGTTTCGACCACGGTATCGCCATCATGTTGCCAAGCTGGAGGATTTTTTTCGTTACTCATACAATTTTTGCCAAATAGATTACTTTTAGGATACGTTTTTTATCTTACATCAGATTAGCCAAACTACTAAGCGATGAGCGGTCTTGACAGAAATATTCAACTATTTAAAGTGGCAGCACCTTTAACAAGCGAGGTAAATGACAAAGGACTGGACAAGCGCAATATGGAGATAGAAAAATCATGGCGGATACAGGGATAGTTAAATGGTTTTGCAATGACCGCGGCTTTGGCTTTATCGAGCCGGACAATGGCGAAAAGGAGCTTTTTGCTCATCACAGAAACATTATTATGGAAGGTTATAAAACATTGAAGTGTTTCCAGCGCGTTAGCTACGATGTGGAATATGGCAAAAACGGCCGGCATGCGATTAACATTGTGCCCGGTGAAATACCGATAAAGCCTGAAGATTAATGACGTTTTCAGGCTATTTGCCAACGACATTTATCGATAAAAATAGATATAAAAAAACCGGCTGCAAGGCCGGTTTTTTTATTGCTGCGAACAACAATTACATGTTTTCGATCATAACATCGCCAAACTCTGAGCAAGACATCAGCGTTGCATCGCTCATCAAACGCTCGAAATCATAGGTTACTTTCTTCTCAGAGATAGCCCCTTCGATACCTTTGATCACTAGGTCAGCGGCTTCGCCCCAACCCATATGACGCAACATCATCTCGGCAGACAGAATTAGTGAACCTGGGTTAACCTTGTCCTGACCTGCGTACTTGGGCGCGGTGCCATGAGTTGCCTCAAAGATTGCAACGTCATCAGATAGATTGGCGCCTGGCGCAATACCAATACCACCGACCTGAGCGGCTAGCGCATCAGAGATATAGTCACCGTTCAGGTTCAACGTGGCAATCACGCTGTACTCATCGGGACGCAGAATGATCTGCTGCAACATCGCATCGGCAATCACATCTTTAATCACAATGTCTTCACCGGTATTCGGATTTTTCACCACATGCCATGGACCACCGTCCAAAGGCTCTGCCGCGAACTGCTCGCGAGCCACTTCGTAGCCCCAGTCGCAGAAAGCACCTTCGGTGAACTTCATGATATTGCCCTTGTGAACAATAGTGACTGAGGGCTTGTTTTGATCGATGGCGTACTGGATCGCTTTGCTGACTAGGCGCTTGGTGCCCTGCTCAGATACCGGCTTAACGCCAATACCGCAGTTCTCATCAAAACGAATTTTAGTGACGCTCATTTCTTCTTGCAGAAACTTAATCACCTTGGTCGCTTCGTCGCTGCCGGCTTTCCACTCGATACCGGCATAGATATCTTCTGAATTCTCGCGGAAAATACACATATCAACTTTATTAGGCTCTTTTACCGGAGACGGAACACCGTGGAACCAGCGCACTGGACGCTGGCAGACAAACAGGTCCAATTCTTGACGCAGTGCAACATTGAGCGAACGGAAGCCGCCGCCTACAGGAGTTGTCAGTGGGCCTTTGATCGACACGGCATACTCTTTAACCGCGTCGAGCGTTTCAGCGGGAAACCAATCACCTTCATAAAGCTCAGCGGCTTTCTCACCACAGTAGACTTCCATCCAAGAGATTTCACGCTCGCCGGCATAGGCTTTCTTAACCGCTGCATCGATGACTTTGATCATGACAGGGGTGATATCGACGCCAATTCCATCGCCTTCGATAAAAGGCACAATTGGATTGTTGGGAACATTGAGTGAAAAGTCTGAATTGACGGTTATTTTTTTACCAGATTCGGGTATCTGGATATGCTGATATCCCATTGTTGTCTCCGCAGTGTTGAAGTTGTTTGTAAAAGATTTACCAAAGGTGGGCATTTTAGCACCATCTCTACCCTTTTTTGTAACTCTGTTTCATTTACAATAGGAAAAAAGTCGAGAAATTCGTGGCCAAGCTACTTCTTTTTAATAAACCCTTTCATGTCTTAAGCCAATTTACTGATGCAGAGGCCAGAAAAACCCTGTCTGAGTTTATTCGAATTAAAGGGGTCTACCCGGCTGGGCGGCTTGATTACGACTCCGAGGGATTACTGTTGTTGACCGACAATGGTCAACTCCAAGCGCAGATTAGCAACCCAAAATACAAACTCAACAAAACCTATTGGGTCCAGGTTGAGGGCACAGCCACCGAGGCGCACTGCCAAGAGCTAATCAATGGCGTCGAACTCAAAGACGGGCCGGCTTCTGCGGTTAAGTGCAGTCTGATAGCCGAACCGCCACTGTGGCCCCGGGTTCCAGCGATCCGCGAGCGCCAAAATATTGCAGATAGCTGGCTCGAACTAGT
>Ga0115558_1000959_pt1 | contig 17875 bp, 12 predicted proteins | sample COGITO_mtgs_1104_4_FD_87279 | JGI IMG/M metagenome (GOLD analysis project Ga0115558, IMG submission 87279) | Pelagic marine microbial communities from North Sea - COGITO_mtgs_110426 | ecosystem: Environmental > Aquatic > Marine > Epipelagic | place: Germany:Helgoland, sampling site Kabeltonne... | reverse complement strand
TTCGTGCTCTGTAAGTTGTTCTGTAGTTTTTGTGTTTGTTTGGTTCATGGTTTAAAATAAGTCGTCGCTGGTTATACTTTTTGTTCTTTTGCTATAGTTGATAGATCTTTTTACGAAGAAATCGCCGTGTTTTGTTCCAATTATTTCATCATCAAACCAATCTGTTTTTGCTAATAGTTCTTCATCTGTATCAAACACTTTTTCAATACCAATGCTTTCTAAAGATTTGTTGAATCTGTTTTTAATAAATTCTTTTATGACTGCTTTTGGTAAGAAGTCAAGTTCTCCTTTTTCAAAAATCCAATCTATTATTTTACTTTCTGATAAAAATGCTTCTTTACATGTTTCTTGAACCAATAAGCTATGACTTTCGTCAAACCATTCTGGGTTTTCTTCTTTAATGATTTTAATCACATCAATACCAAAATCTCCATGAATTTGCTCTTCTTTAGAAGTAGCCTCTACTACATTAGAAATTCCTTTTAGCACGTTTTTATGCTTGTTAAAAGCCATAATAATTAAGAACTGAGAAAACAAAGAAACGTGTTCTATAAATAATGAAAACAAGATGATTGATTCTGAAAACTCTTTGTTATCCTCGCTATTTACATTTTTAAGTGCTAATTCCAAATAATTAACACGTCTCATAATTACTGGGTTTTTCTTTAAGTTCGCAAACTCATTATTTAACCCTAAAATTTCTAATAAATGAGAATATGCATCATGATGTCTTACTTCACTTTCTGCAAACGTAGAGCCTACTGAGCCAATTTCTGGTTTTGGCATTCTCTTATAAATATCTCCCCAAAACGTTTTTACTGCAACTTCTATTTGAGAAATTGCTAGCATTGTATTTTTTATCGCACTTTTTTCAACATCATTCAAATAGGCTTTAAAATCTTGAATATCGCTTGTGTAATTAAATTCTGTATGAATCCAATAAGAGTGTCTAATGGCATCTACATATTCATTTAATTCTGGATAATCGTAAGGTTTTAAGTTTAACCTTTTTTCAAAAATATTTCTTTTTCTATTTCTATTTTGTTCGTCTCTATATAAAATATAAGCTTTGGCAACATCGTGGAAAGGGCTATCCATTAACTTATATTCTACAATATCTTGAACCTGTTCTACAGTTGGTACATAATTGGGTTCTTTTAATTTTCTCTCTAATAAAGTACCGTTTACAATATTAGTAATTGCAAGAGCATCTTCTCTTGTTCCATTATCTACAGAAAGCATTGCTTTTTCAATAGCTCTTGTAATTTTATCGAGTTCAAAATTGCTTGTTTGATAGTCTCTTTTTATAATTTCAGTAATTTCCACGGTAATTTGATGTTATTTGAGAGTTAATTATTTAGTTAAAACGACTTCTACAAAGATTGCGATTTTTGCTTCAAAAAGAAAGTCATACTTATTCACAAATCCCTTGAAGTTTTTAACAAAAAGTTAAAATTGACTTTTTTAACATTTGTATTTTAGCTTTTTAAAAACTTGATTTTCAAATATATATAAGTTTAAAAATAAGCAAGTAGCTGCTGTCATTGAGATTCTTGTTTTGTATTGGTTTTTTAATTTTTTTATAAACAAGAATCTACTTTTTAATCAATTTATAATAAAAATAAAACCTCAAATATTAAGAAATAGTTAAAAAACTCATTAAAAGCTATTTAAATAATTTTTTACTTTGTACATTTGTAGTATTATTAACTATTTATATTATATTAAAGTGAAAAACGGTACAGTAAAGTTCTTCAACGAGTCTAAAGGATTTGGATTTGTTATAGAAGATGGAACAAAAGAAGAGTATTTCGTGCATGTCTCAGGATTAATTGACGAAGTAAGAGAAGGTGATGCAGTAGAATTTGACCTTAAAGAAGGTAGAAAAGGATTAAACGCAGTTGACGTAAGAGTTATCTAATATAATTTCTTTTAAAATTTAAAAAGTCCGAGATGAAAATCTCGGACTTTTTGTTTTTATTAATACTTATGCAATAATTACTGTAGCAAAATACCCCTAAATATGCTGAAGTTTTAATGGAAATAAAAGCAATCTCTCTTTCTCTTATTTTTTAATAATTTTTTTGATGTAGTCTTTTTTATTATCAGAAACTTTTAAAATATATATCCCTTGAGGTAAGTTCGAAACATTTATTGTATTTAAATCCCTTTTCTTTGTGATGATTCTTTGTCCTTTTAAACTGAATAATTCTACTTTTTTAATTTCTTTATTATTTATAGAAATATTTATTATAGATGAAGCTGGGTTTGGATATACAACAAAATTATTGTTTAAAGATTCTTCATCCACAGAAAGCACACTACTTTCGCTAGCAGTTAAAGTGAAAGAACCCGTGTCTAAATTTTGTGAACCTTTATTTGAGGTAGTTTCCATCCAAACTTTTAAATAATAAACATCATTAGGTGTTAAATTATCTAAAGAAATATTTAAACCACAACTAATTGAAGAAGTACTAGCACAAGATTCATAAACAGCAAATTTTAAAAGACCACCAAAACCTGACCCTTCTATACTAAACTCTCCTGTTTCTGGAACAGTTATGGAATACCAAACATCTGCAATAATAGTGCCTGCAACACAATCTGTAGCGTTGGTAAAAGTTCCGCTATTGATGTCACCAGGGGTTTCTTGCCCTAAAACTAATGGTATTGCAAAAGAGCAATCGTCATTTGCAGGAGCACAATCTGTAGAAAAAGTTGCTGTTGCGTCTTTAGCTGTCCAATTTGTTTCGCTAAAGCCTACATCATCTACCTCTATACAAGTTAAATTTTGGTTTCCAGTTGCGCTAAAAATGGTGATTTTAGTGTTATTACCATTTTTTATTGTTAAACTTTCTAGGGCATTATCATCAACATCAATCCAAATTAAGTTTGGATTTACTCTAATATCAACTTGTTTTATTTGATTTTCGTTGGCAACAAATGAAAGTAATTTTGTGTTAGAAATTAGGTTTATAGAAGTTAACTGATTTTTATAACATTGTAGATTTTCTAAATTTTCTAATAAATGAACATCTAAACTGGTAAGCTGATTATCGCCAACGTTTATATCTTTTAAGCTTACATTGTTTGAAAAATCAATAGTTGTTAATTGATTATTTTCTAGATTTATGTTTTCTAAAAGTATATTATCACTTACATCTATTTTCATTAAGTTATTATTTCTCGCATTTAATTCTACCAGATTTTTAAAATCTTGAATGCCTGTTAAATCTGAAATGTTTTTTGATTCAATATTTAAATTTGTAATCGCTTCAATAGCTTCTGTAATTACAAATCCGTCATTTACAATTCCATTTCCAACACTTATGGATTCTAAATACGCTTCGAAATTGGCATCTGGAATTGCTGTTGTTGATGGGCAATTGATGTAAAATGCAGTTTGAGCATCTATACTTGATGAAAATGTAGCAAAATAATTGACATCAAGTACTTCTATACACGTTAAGTTAGGATTGTTTTTCGTGTCAAATGTTGAGATTATTGGGTTTGCAGTATTTTTTAGATTTAAGGAACTTAGCAAATTATTAGTCGCTTCAAAAGCCATAAGCTCTGGATTATTACTAAAATCTAAATTTTCAATTTGATTGTCTTTTAAATCTACAATTGCTAATTTGGTGTTAGAGTTGACATCTAATGCTGTTAACTGATTATCTTCTAATTCTAAGGTTTGCAAATCTACAAGTGTACTTAAATCTAAACTTGAGAGTTGATTGTTTCTGGCTTCAAAAGTTTTTAAGCTTACGTTTGATGTGAGATTAATTGTTGTAAACTGGTTAAAATCCGTAAGGAAAGTTTCTAATAAAATATTTTTGCTTATATCTACTTGCGATAAATTATTGTCAGTAATATTAAGAAAAGTAAGACTTGTAAAAAACTCAATCCCTATAAGGTCTGATATGTCTTTAGAAGCTATATTTAAGGACGTTAAAACTTCAATTAAATCTTTGTTTGCTAAATTATCTCCAACAATTCCATTTCCAACATTAATAGATTCTAAATGGGCTTCAAAATTAGCATCAGGAATTGTAATATATTCTGTACACACAGTACTAAATTCAGTTTGCATATCTATTTGGCTCCAATTATTTTCACTATAATTTTTATCATCTACTAAAACACACACTAAATTAGGATTTGCGAATGCTGAAAATTTTTCATTTAAAACTTTATTGTTATTTCCATTCTGCATATTTAGCCCAATTAATGCATTGTCATTACAAATAATTTTAGTCAAATTTTCATTCTCAGAAAGATCTAAGTATACAATTGAATTTTGTTCACAAACTATGGATGTTAATGCTTTATTTAAAGATACATCTAAAGCTGAAAACTGATTAAAACTACAGTTAAGTTCTTTTAGTAAAATATTGTTTTTAAGATCTAAAGTAGTTAATTGATTAGCACTACAATCTAGAGATTCTAGTTTAATATTTTCTTTTAAATCAATTGATGATAAAGAGTTTGAGTTTATAAAAAGCGAAACCAATTCTCTATTTTCTGTTACCTCTAAAGTAGTTAATTGATTAGCATCAAGATTAATTGTTTTTAAATTTATGTTTTTACTTATATCTATATCAGCAATCTGATTTTGATGAACCATTAAACTATCTAAAAGTATATTTTTAGATACATCTATTGAAGAAATACTATTGTTATTGGCTTTTAATGAAGTTAATGCTGTAAAACCTTCTATGCCTTGTAAATTGCTGATGCTTTTATTACTAACATCTAAACTTTTAACATTTTCAATATCTGATGTTAAAACCTTACCATCTAAAGTATTTTCAGTATCTATATTTTGATTGATTAAATATTGCTCGAAATTTGAGTCTAAAATAGAAGTGTAATTATTTACAATGCCATCGTTTTTAAAAACTCTTACGTGTCCAGCATTGGACCCATTTCCATCATTATTCGATCCACCAATGGCAACTACAGAACCACTATCACTTAAAGCAATTGAAGAACCAAATGCATCTTTACTAGCCTCACCTACAATTGTAGCATTTATTTGAACCCAGTCGTTATTTTCAAATTCATAAATTCTAGCAACTCCTCTTGATGTTCCTGAATTTCCACTTCCATCTGCACCTATTGCTAAAATAGTTCCAGCGTTATTTAAGCTAACTGAACGTCCAAAATTAATTTGATTTGCATAACCTTTAATATCAGAACCTATTTGTTGCCAGTCATTATTTTCAAATTTGTAAGTTCTAACAAATCCTCCTTGTTCAAATCCATCAACTTCTGTATGGGGTGAACCTAAAATTATAATATCCCCATCTCCAGAAATATCTACAGAACTCCCAAAATAACTTTCATTATTGTTACTAATTATCGAAGTTCCTTTTTGAGACCAAACATTGTCTATTTCTTGATAAACCAACACTCTACCATCTTCAGTTCCATTGTTATTTCCATTATATTGTCTGTTTCCAACAACCAAAACATCACCTGCATCATTAAACTCTAATGTAGCACTCGTTAAGCTATTTCTAGTTCCTGAAAGCTCTATAACTTTACCAATAACCCATTGATTGTTAATAAAATAATACAAAATAATTGCATTTTCGACAGAAGTTGCCAAACGAGAGCCATCTGCATTTATAGCTACATCATTACCAACTCCTTCAACAGGATTAATATCACTTGTGTTATTTCCTTTTTGAATCCAAGTATTATTTATGTTTTCGAATACTTTTATATTGTTATTTCCAGATTCACCTATGGCAATAATATTTCCATTTTTAGATAGATCAATTCCATTTCCTAACAGATCACTTCCTTCTGCTCCATTAATATCATCTCCTATTTGTGTCCAAACATTGTTTATATTTTTATAAATTCTAACATTTCCACTTTCATTTCCATTTACATCATTATTAGGAGCACCAACAGCAACTACGTTTCCATCTCCAGAAATAGACAAACTATTAGTATCTGCAGAATAATCAAAAGCAGCTTTTCCATCAATATCATTGCCTATTCGTACCCATTGAGCCGAAATAAGTTGTGTACATAAAACAATTGTAATTGTTAGTAATAATCTTTTCATAGTTATATTTTATTATATTCTGATGTATTTATTGTTACATTTTTATCAGAAACGTTTGTAACTTCTATTGTAAATTTTTTTCCATTTTGTATCGTATTCATCTCTAAAACAAAGCCAGAAAAATTTGGATTATTCATTTTCATCCCCAACATTGGAATTGCTTTATTTTGAATAGGAAAATCTTTAGACAGCCAAAAAGAAACACTTCCTTTTGAGTTTGTATAATTATAATCTACTTTAACTTCTTCACACAAATAGCCTATAATAGTTTTTGTATTTCCTGTTTTTTTGTATTCAAAATCGCCTTCTTCAGGCATTTTATCTTCCATATTATATTGGTTACCCATTTGTTCTAAAGAGGTTGATTTTTTTATCTTCATTCCAGCCATATTCATAAACATAGTAGATGCTTTGGGTGTATTTACAATCAACATTTCTTGACCTTGCATTTCTTTGGTTACAACAGACATTGCATAAATATCTGGATAACTACCAATTAAAAATTCTATATTTTGACTGTCTCCTCTTTCATCCGTCATTTTAACTGCTACACCTTTTTGAAAACTAAATATGGATGGAATATTTACAGTTGGTGATAAATTATTGAGCATTTCTTTTGTATCACTTTCTGATAAATTGTTGTTTTCAGTATTTTTTTCTTGCTTTTTTTCAACTCTAGTTAGTTTATATTCTGGTGATTTTGTATTAATCATTCCACTAACAGTTACTGGAGTTTTTATATATTTATATTCATCAATACCATTGGGTTTTAGTTCAGCTTTTGTAAGTGTTGCACTTCCACTAAAACTTATAGAAACATTTTCGTTTTTATTAAAAGTTATAGTAACAAAACCTGATTCCAAATTATAATTTTGCCCATCTCCAGAACTTTCTTTTTCGCTTTGTTTTATGGGGTCATACCCTAATTTTAAGGTAGCTTCTTCAGGAATTTTAAAAGTTTTTTTCTTGTTAAGGTCTTCGATAGTGGTTATATTTTTTATGTCTAAAACATAACCGTCAAAAACATCTATACCTACTGTAAACCAATTTCCTATAAACCTAAACTCGTTTCCTTTTTTAATCACTTTTGTTTTATAAACTTGATTTATCTGAACATTTCCGTATTTTACAGAATGATTTATAGATCCAGTGCCATAGGATTTTTCATAATTTCCTTCTTTTACTTGCTCTAAATCTTTATTATTTTTCTTACTATACAAAGTGCTATCAATTATTTTATCTGCTTCTTTGTCAATTTTCTCTTCCAATTTTTGCTCGGCTTTCTTTTCTAATTTCTTTTGAATTTTTTTCCAGAATTGAGCCTTTATTGGCGTTATAAAAAGTACAGATAAGAAAAGGATTAGTATTCCGTTTTTGAAGTTTGGTTTTAGCATCATTTTATAAAGTCTTTTCTTTTAATGATTTAAAAGAGGAAAGGTTAACATTTTTTAATTATTTTTAATTTTTTGTTTACTTTTCTATTTCAAAATCATTAATGAACGAACAGAAACTTATATCACTTTTAAAAAACTCTGATAAAAAAGCACTTGAAAAGGTGTATTTAGAAAACAGAGTTTCGTTTATAAACTTTGCGCGAAAATTTAATGTTTCAGATGAAGATATTATAGATGTTTATCAAGACGCAATTATTGCTTTGCAAGAAAAAGCGGTTGAAGGAAAATTAGCAGATTTAAAGTGTTCAATTTCTACTTTTTTATTTGGAATTGGAAAGTATATGTTGTTTGATAAAGCAAGAAAAAACAACAAAAAAGTTGCAGATTTTAAGTTAGAAAATGAGGCTTATAATTATAAAGAAATGAGTGATTCTTTTTTAGATGAAACACCAAATGAGTTTCAAATTTTATTACAAAAAGGGTTTGCTACACTTGGTAAAAAATGCAAAGAAGTATTAACCCTTTTTTATTACAGAGGTTTTACCATTGATGAAATTGCAGAAAAATTGAATTATAACAATAAGAATGTGGTTAAAAGTCAGAAATCTAGATGCATAAAACAATTAAAGGATACTATTAATTTATAGCTAATGGAAGATTTAGAGTTTCAAAAAAATCTAAAAAAAGTAATTACTTTATCAGAAAGAAAAAAACAGAAAAATTTTTTAAAATCTGTTGAAACATCTGTTGCAAAACCAAAAAAATTAAATTGGTTTATTGCAGCTTCTGTTTTTGCCTTAATTAGTTTGGCTGGTTATTTTGTAGTTGATAATCAAACAGTTTCTAATCAAGAATTATATGCAGAAAATTTTACACCTTATAGAAATATTGTAGTTCCAATTGTTAGAAATGATTCTGAAAAAACAACAAAAATTATTGCTTTTACAAAATATGAAACTAAAGAATATACTGAAGCAATTGCGCTTTTTAATCAATTAGAAACAGATAAATCTGTAGATAAAAACACCATTCTTTTTTACAAAGCAAATGCGTATTTACAACTTAATAAACCTAAAGAAGCCATTAAGAATTTATTACAAATTTCTTCTGATAGCAAATGGAAAGAAGAAAAACTGTGGTATTTGGCTTTGGCATCATTAAAAATAGAACAGCAAGAAGATGCAAAAAAATATTTGATGTCTTTAAATTTAGACAATGAAAAAGGATTCAAATCTAAAGAAACTGACAAATTATTAAAACAACTTAAGTAGCTTTTTTCTGTAAAAAATTAATAAAAATATTGGTAAAAGTAATATGAACCAATAATAATTAAAAGAAGAATTTACTGCACTTACATCACCAGAAACAATAAAACCTGCCCAATAAAAGGGATGCTTTAATGCAGTATATTCTGCAGTATTCAAATAATTAAGTTTTGCAATTTGCAATGCTTCATTTTTAGATTTTCCTTGTTTTAATTGTTTATAAAAATCTATCATAATTTCTGAAGTTTCCAAATCTGGAACTGCCCACAAACTCGCCACCAAACTTGGCACACCTGCATAGGTAAATGCCCTTGAAACATTTACTAAACCTTCGCCTTTTTTTAACGTTCCAGAACCAGTATTACAAGCACTTAAAACCACTAAATCTGCATTCAATGTAATGTTGTACAATTCTGAAACAAATAATTTATCGTCTTTATTTTCTGATGAAAAATTTAAACTAGAAAATTCTGAATCTACATTGTTAAATGAAGAATGCATTGCCAAATGGAGCATATTGTAGCTTTCTGCATCTTTTAAAAACTGTTTTTTATTGGCTTTAATTCCGATAAAAGATGTTGCTGAAAAAATATCTCCAATTTTAGAAGCTTCTACAGATGCGCCAAATAAAGCAGTATTTTCATCTCTTTTTGGACTGTTTTGATTGTATTTTATATAGATTGGTGCATAAATACCTACTTTATTTTTAGATGATTTTTTAGCATTTATTTGTCCGTTTAAAAGTGTTAAAGAAGGTGCATAACTAACTTTGTAAGATTGAACTAAAAACTTGTTTTCGTTATCAAGTAAAGCTTCCATAGGAATATAATTTAAAACATCATCTTGTATAAAAATTAACTCTTCATCTTTCTTTTTTAATAAATTTAATTGTGATATTAATAATTGATAAACTTCTTTTGCTTTTTCTTTGTAACCAATTTCATTTGGTTTTGTTAGCAACTCAGCCAAGGGTTTTATCTTTTCTGAAACACTTTTTTTATCACCAATAAAAACAAGTTTTGTTTCTTTTTTTGTAATGATAAACGCATACACATTTTCATCAGTAAAAAGATATTTAATTACTTTTTGATTCGTTTTTAGTTGCTCTTTTAATTCATCAATTTTAAAATTTTTTACTTTTTGATTGTAATAATTTGGGTAGTTTTTTTGTAACCATTCTTCTGTTTCTTCTATTTGATTTGTGACAGATAAGATATTTTCTTTATAATTATTTACTATATTTATATCTGTTTCTTTATCTAAATATAATTGCTTTTTATAAAAATATAATTCTGCTAAAAGCTCCTCTTCTTTTTGTAAAATAGAATCAGGAATATTTAGATATTTTCTTTGTTGGCTATTTAAAAACTTATTCCAAATAGTTTTAGAACCATTCTCTTCGATTATTTCTAAAATTTCATTTTTAGAAACTTTTTTATTTAAAAGAGTTACAGCTAATAATTGTTCGTTAATTTTAGTTGTTGTTATATATTTTTGTTGGTTGTGTCTTAAAAGATTAAAGTTTTTAGAAAATATTTCTGAAGCTAATTTTATAACACTGTATGCATTTTTTATAGCATTTTCATTATTATTTTTTTTATAAAGAGTATTGTAATTTTTACTGATTTTAATGAGTACATCCAAAATGCTTTGCGCTCCATAAGGTTTTACTTTATTGTAATTTAAATCTTTAATCGCAATATTTTCTGTGGTATCTCTTTGTGTTTGTTTAAAAAGTTTTTTATAAATTTTATTTAGTTCTTTGTACTTTTTTTGTTGCAAAAGCAAGTCTCCTTTTTTGGCATAAATGTGTATTAAACTATAAGGATCTTTATTCTTTTTTCCACCTTTAATATTTTTATCAATTACATATTTTGCTTTATCTATAGAATCATATTTTATATAATAATCAATAATGTGTAATCTATCAATTAAAGTAAAAAAGTCCATTTTATCATTTACTTTTAAAACTTTATCGCTTGTTAATTTTGATTGATGAGGATTGTGAGGTCTTATTAAATCTGCTTTAAAACGAAGTGTTTTCATTTGAAAATTCTTTACAAACTCGTAATAATATTCAAGATTAAAAGGATTGTTTTCTTTTTTTGTTTTGTCAAAATTATCAACAAAATTCAAAATTTTATTGGCATAACCTAAAGCACCAAGTGTGTCTTTTTTATACGCTGCTAATTGACCATTATAATACCAACTTCCTAACTGTGCTCTTCCTTTAAACGTCTCATTAAACCAACCAGAAATATGTTGCTTGTTTTCTTTTATAAGTCTTTCACTTTTTAACAAATATTGCTCTGCTTTTTTTATATCTCCATACAATAAATACCACATACAAATAGAGGTATATGCTAAATTCAAATAACTCTTATCTTTATGATTGGGCATTGCTTCCCAAATTTGAATTACTTTTTTATAGCTTTCTAACTCTTTTTTTGAATATCCAATATGATCATAAACATTGGCTAAAATATGTTCTTGTATGGCAACATCTTGGTTAATTTCTCCTTGATAAGCAATGTTATTTGCAATTGCTTTTCTGCTCAATGCAATTTCTTCTCTTCTTTTTCCTTTTCTACCTAAAGCTCTTGCTCTTTCATACATTGCTTCAGAAATATATCTGTGATATTCACCTAAAGTATCTTTTAAAGATTCTTCTGCTTTTTTTGTATAAAAAATTATTGAGTCTTGTTTATTAGTTAAACCCCAATACAAATACATTTGTCTATAAACATGCCCTTTTAAAAAATTATCTTTTTTGGTAATTTGTTCTTGAAATGTAATAGATTTTTTTAAATAAGAATAAGCTGAATCTTTTTGTAATTCTGCTATTTTAATAAAGCCTTTTACAGCGTATTTTTTAGCAAGTATTTTTTTAAATTTTTCTGATAAAGAGTCTTTAACTCCTTTTAATAAATCATCATAAATAAAAAATGCTTTTTCTAAAGTTTCTTTTTTAGAATATTGTGAATGATTGAAATAAATGGAATCTGCAAAAGATTCTTTTTCTAATAAAAAATTTTTATTAACTTTTTGTGAAAAGGTTAATTGAAGAAAAAGCAAAAAAATAATAATTAGTAATCTACTTATTTTAAACATCAAAAGGTTTTATTGTTGACACAATTAAGTCAAAAATAGCAAAAAAAAATTATTTATAATTTTCAGCAACCTTCTCTAATTCATCATACCAGTTTTGCCCAAATTTGCGCACCAAAGCTTGTTTTACAAACTTATAAACAGGCACCTGTAACTCTTTCCCAAGAGAACAAGCATCATCACAAATTTCCCATTTATGATAATTTACGGCAGAAAATTCGCTATAATCCTTAACACGAATTGGATATAAATGACAAGAAATGGGTTTTTTCCAAGTTATTTCTCCAGAATTATACGCTTCTTCAATTCCACAAAGCGCAGTGTTTTTATCTCCAAAAATAACATAGGCACAATCTTTTCCATTTATTAAAGGTGTTTCCAATTCATCTTCCCAATCACTTTTTACAGAAGTTCCTTGCTCTTCAATGACAGCGATTCCTTCTTTGCGTAAAAATGGTTTTATCTTCGGATAAATTTCTTCTAAAATCTTGGCTTCATCTTCACTCAAAGGCGCACCAGCTTCGCCATCTACACAGCAAGCTCCTTTACAAGCAGACAAATTACAAACAAAATCTTTTTCAATAATTTCTTCTGAAACTATGGTTTTTCCTATTTGAAACATTTCGCAAAAATAGCATTATTTTTTCCCTTTTTATTAACAATCACCTAAGTTAAGTTGACTAATTTTGCAAAAAAAATAAAAATCGAAATGAATTTAAATTTCAAAGAAATATTAACCACTTTTATGGTATTGTTTGCTGTAATTGATATTGTAGGGAACATTCCTATTGTTATTGATTTACGCAAAAAAGTTGGTCATATTCAGTCAGAAAAAGCATCTATAATTGCAGGAGTAATTATGGTTTTTTTCCTGTTTTTAGGAGGTAGTTTATTAAACCTAATTGGTATAGATGTAAATTCTTTTGCTGTTGCAGGTTCTTTTATCTTATTTTTTATCGCTTTAGAAATGATTCTTGGCATCACCTTGTACAAAGATGATAGTAATGGAGCAACAATTACAGCAACAGTTTTTCCACTGGCTTTTCCATTAATTGCTGGTCCTGGAAGTTTAACAACTTTACTGTCTTTGCGAGCAGAATTTGCAATAGAAAATATTATTATTGCTGTTATTTTAAATGTTTTTGTAATTTATGGTGTATTAAAGACGTCTGTAAAAATTGAAAAAATTCTTGGACCAACAGGAATCCAAATTATTAGAAAAGTTTTTGGTGTGGTTTTGTTGGCTATTGCAGTTAAATTATTTGCAGCAAACATAAAAGAACTGTTTATTTAATATGAATTTTGATGCGTTAATTATTGGAGGTGGAGTTGCAGGAATGCAGTGTGCTTTAGTTTTGGGTTCTGCTAAAGGAAAATCTTTTACAGAAAATAAAAATATAGGAATAATAATGCATCAAAGAGCTTCGCATTTACAAAATGCATTATTCAATAATGTTTTAGGATTAAAACCTGGCACTTTAGGAGCAGATATTCTTTCTGAAGGAAAGGAACAATTGTCCCAATTATACCCAGAAATTCATCAAATTGAAAAAGAAAAAGTCACAACCATAATTGAAAATGAATCAGGATTTGATATAGTTACTAATAAAAAAATGTATAAGTCTAAAATTGTGGTTATTGCTTTAAATTATGCTGCTCCTTTTTTAATTAAAGGTATAGACGAGTATGTTATTTCGCATCAAAGAGCAAATCCTGCTAAGAATAGAATTCAGCTTAAAAACAATAATCATTTTATAAAAGAAGGATTATATGTTTGTGGAACAATTGCAGGTTATAGAAGTCAGTTTGCAATTGCTGCAGGAAGTGGTGCAAGTGTGGCTACAGATGTTTTAACGCTATGGAATAATAACAACCCTGTTAAAGTTCATGATAAAGTATAAAAAAAGTCAGCAATTAGCTGACTTTTTACTTTCTATACTTTTACTTACTCAACTGTAACAGCTTTTGCTAAATTTCTTGGTTGATCTACATTTTTTCCTAACATTAAAGCAATATGATATGATAATAACTGTAATGGAATTGTAGTTAACAAAGGTGTAAAAGCTTCTTCTGTTTCTGGAATTTCAATTACATGATCTGCAATTTCTTTTACCTGAGTATCTCCTTCTGTAACAATGGCAATAATTTTTCCACTTCTAGATTTTATCTCTTGAATGTTACTTACCACTTTTTCATAATGTCCTTTATTGGTTGCAATGACAAAGATTGGCATATTTTCGTCAATCAACGCAATTGGTCCATGTTTCATTTCTGCAGCAGGATAACCTTCTGCATGAATATATGAAATCTCTTTTAACTTTAAAGCGCCTTCTAAAGCAACAGGAAAATTAAACCCTCTTCCTAAATATAAACAGTTTTTAGAGTCTTTATAGACAGAGGCAATGTGTTTTACTTTGTCATCAATCTTTAATAATTTTTCAACTTTATCTGGAATCAACTGCATTTCTTGCAAAAGAGTTCTTAAATCAGATTTAGAAATTTCTCCTTTTTTAGACGCTAATTTTAAAGAAATTAATGTTAAAACTGTAATTTGAGTTGTAAATGCTTTTGTTGATGCAACTCCAATTTCTGGACCAGCGTGAGTGTAAGCTCCAGCATCTGTTTCTCTAGCGATTGATGAACCAACAACATTACAAATGCCAAAAACAAATGCTCCTTTAGATTTTGCTAATTTTATAGCAGCTAATGTATCAGCAGTTTCTCCAGATTGAGAAATTGCAATTACAATATCTTTTGGTGTTATAATTGGGTTTCTATATCTAAATTCTGATGCATATTCTACTTCAACTGGAATTCTTGCGAATTCTTCAATTAAATATTCGCCAACTAAACCTGCATGCCAAGAAGTACCACAAGCTACTATTATAATTCTTTCTGCATTCAAGAATCTATTCATGTGGTTATCTACACCAGCCATTCTAATGATACCTTCATCAGCTAACATTCTACCTCTGTAAGTATCAATAATTGCTTTTGGCTGTTCGTAAATTTCTTTTAGCATAAAATGATCATAACCTCCTTTTTCAATTTGGTCTAAACTCATTTTTAGTTCTTCAATTTCTGCAGCCACTATAGAATCGTCAGTAATTTTACGAACTTTTACTTCTCTACCAATTTTTATAATTGCTAGTTCTTCGTCATCTAAATAAATTACATTTTTTGTGTATTCTAAGAAAGGAGATGCATCTGAGGCTACGAAAAACTCATTATTTTCTTTGCCAATTCCTATTGCAATTGGACTTCCTAGTCTTGCGACAATAATTTCATCTGGTTTAGATTTATCAAAAACAGCAATTGCATAAGCTCCAATTACATTAGTTAATGCCAATTGAACTGCTTTACCTAATTTACAGTTCTCTTTCTTCTTAATCTCTTCAATGAGGTTAATTAAAACTTCAGTATCTGTATCACTTTTAAAAGTATATCCTCTCTTGATTAATTCTTTTTTAATAGTATCATAATTTTCTATAATTCCATTATGAACAATAGATAATTCGCCAGAGTTTGAGATGTGAGGATGAGAATTTACATCATTTGGAACACCATGTGTTGCCCATCTTGTATGGCCAATTCCTATTTTTCCTTCTTTTCTGTTGTTTTCTTTTTCCGTAATTTTTTCTAAATCAGCAACTTTACCTTTTGTTTTAGAAAGATTCATCGTTTCTCCATCAAACATCATTATACCAGCACTATCATAACCTCTATACTCGAGACGCTTTAAACCATTTATAACAATAGGATAGGCATCTCTATAGCCAATATAACCAGTGATTCCACACATAAAAAAATTTTTAAAGTTGGTTGATTAATTTTTATTCTCTGTATATGATATTTTCAATTGTGCTTTTCTTGAACCATTTGTGTTAGATCCGTTTAAAAGCATTACTGCTTTCGGATTCCAATTGTAGGTTTCTACAATAGTATCAACAACAGATGTTGGGGCATCTGTAATATTAAATGCTTTTAATCCTAAAACAGAATTATTATTAGATACTCCACTTAACAAATCGGAAACGTAATCTGTGATTTTAAAGTTGTATTTATCTGGTCTATTATTGTCTGACAGTTGTCTTGTGCCATCAAAAGCATCAATACCTTCAGTTAAAACATCTTTAATTATTGTAGGGTTTGAGTTTGCTGGATTCTTATATAAAAATAGTCTAGTTGGCGATGCTATAGTATCAAACTCAACAACGCTTTGATCAACATAAAATGTTAAAGAAGCATCATTTATCAACCAATTTTTTGAACGCAATCCAGACAAACCATCTTTAAATATAGTGATGTTTGCCATATTTCCTGCTGTCCCTTGAATTGGAAGTTGATTTGGAAGAACCCCAGGAGTTGTTCCCATTTTGTAAATGCTATTTCTAACTCCACCAAAAACAAAACTATCATTTTTAAGAATAGTATCTAAAACAACTTGTGTGCTATTTAAAGTTACTGTATTTGTGTAATATAATTCTATTGAAGGCGCTAATGTTCCAGAAAAGCTTAATGATAATAAAGAACCATCATTTCCTGTAGCCTCCACAATTAATCCTCGAAAGTAATTATTGAATGCTTCTTGCGATAAAAATTCTGCATCTTCATACTTACTCATAAATTCTATAAACTTAGCTTTGTTAAGAGGAATTCTTGCAAAAGGAGTTTTATTATCATTTAAAGTAATTATATCCTCAAATTTTTCACCAGATTTTAACTTCCTACTAACGACAATAACAGTGTCTTCTGCGTTTGGCTTAAATTGAAAATCTAAAGTAGCGTTTAATGCATCTCCAGTTTTTGTGTAATCTGCATCAGATTGATATCTGTTATTCTTTGAAGGATTATTTGGGTCTAAAGAATTTAAAAAAGTACTAATCTCAAAGATATTAAGAGAAAATGCTTTTTCTTTATCTCCAATTATAGAATCTAATGTGTATTCACTAGTAGTTCCAGAAACTAAAGTGGCTTGATAAGGAATTCTTAGAATAACGGTATCTAACTCTGTATGAACAGAAGAGGTGTCTGTGGTTCCTGTTAAGGCATCTAAACTTGTTGGTAAATTTAGTTGAGTAACAATGGATGCTTCAATTTTTTCGTAATCGTCATTGTTATAAACACCTAATAAATACTGACCTAAAAGACCCCCTAAGGAGATACCACTTGCTCTTACACTAGTAATTGGAACACTAACAACATCTACTTCTAAAATAGTGTCTTTTGTATCGAATTGCGAATTGTTAATAATGGAAGAACCAATATCTGTAAAATCTTTTTCGCAAGAAATAATTCCCGAAAAGACTACTACCAAAACACCTGCAACTAAACTTCTTTTTCTAAAATTTTTCACGCTAAAATTTTCTTTAATTTTCTTCAATACCTAACAAAGAGGAATAAAACTCTAAATAAGGTTCTTTTAGGTTGTCTGCCTGAAACTCCAAAACTGGCATATCTTGCTTTTCTATAAACGCAGATAAATCTTCGGAAATTGTTTCACTTCCATAAATAATAGCATCAGAATTTTCTACAGCACTTTTAAGAATATTTAAATGATTTGGTTTTGCAATAGTTGCTATTTTTTTGTCATCTATCTTATCATATTTGATTTTCTCAGACATATTTTTACCTAACTCGCCTTCAAATTTATCATTATAGATAGATGTTACAATTTTACTTTCTGTAAATAAAGGTTCTTCTTTATAATACTCACGTAAATAAAGTGGCAATAATGATGCTAACCAACCATGAATATGAATCACATCTGGTGCCCAATTCAATTTCTTTACGGTTTCAACAACGCCTTTTGCAAAGAAAATGGCACGCTCATCATTATCTTCAAAAAGATTATCATCTTCATCTGTTATGATAGCTTTTCTTTTAAAATACTCATCATTATCAATAAAATAAACCTGCATTCTTTCTTTTGGAATCGAAGCTACTTTAATAATCAATGGCATATCCATATCGTTGATAATTAAATTTACTCCAGAAAGGCGAATTACTTCATGTAGTTGATGTCTTCT
>Ga0115558_1000943_pt1 | contig 18016 bp, 10 predicted proteins | sample COGITO_mtgs_1104_4_FD_87279 | JGI IMG/M metagenome (GOLD analysis project Ga0115558, IMG submission 87279) | Pelagic marine microbial communities from North Sea - COGITO_mtgs_110426 | ecosystem: Environmental > Aquatic > Marine > Epipelagic | place: Germany:Helgoland, sampling site Kabeltonne... | reverse complement strand
TCTGCACTAGTCTGATAAGCGGCATCCGCTAATTGAGATACGGTAATCCCGCTTAAAGCGCCTCCAAGAGTAAGAGTACCTGAAGAGGTAACTGTACCTGTAAGGGTAATACCATTTACTGAGCCTGTAGTTGCTACTGAAGTAACTGTACCTGTAGTGCTGCTAAAATTAGCATCATTATTAAATACGCTTAATTTAATCTCGCTTGCGGGTTTCCTACTCTCTATAGTACCGTTTTGTAATATAAATTCTGTGGTGGCAGCCACATCTGCTACCATGTCGGCTAACTCAGAAAAATCTAAACTAAAAGAGCCTGTAGATAATGTTATTCCAGTGCCTCCAGAGAATAAACCTCTTATCTCAGAATCTGATAAACCATCAATAGTAGCTATAACAGGATCGGTTCCTGAAATAGTTACACCCAAATTAGTTCCAAAGTTTAAATCATCGACCTCTGTCGCAGTACCTCCATTATCTTGGACCTGCATAGAGGCAGATGCATTGACAATAGAGTTTGCATCAATAGTTACTCCAGAAAGAATTAGGTCAGTTCCGTCAAACCACACATACTTTGAGTCATTACCAAAGATCATTTTCCCAGCGGTTAAGTCTAAGAATGCTCCAGCCTCTCCGGAGGTAGGAGCAGAATTAGCTTCTGGAATGTTTCCGCCCTTTAGGGTACCTGCCGTAATGTCTCCGATGTTTGCTGATACGGCTGCAAGACTATTAACAGATACATCATCCGCAAAAACTTTCTGGGCGTTTAATAAAGTAGCAACAATAGAGTTTGCACTAACACTATCCGCAGTGATAGAATTAGCTGCTATAGTGTTGGCAGTAACAGAATTAGCCGCTAGATTATTAGCGGTTATAGAATTAGCTGCTAATAACTCTGTTGTTATCGAATTTGATACGATTTTACTAGCATTGACCGAATTTGCAGCGATTTCAGTAGTCCTAACCGAATTTGCAGCAATAATATCAGCAGTGACTCCGTTTGCTGCAATATCATTGGTGTTAATCTTATTAGCATTTAATAAAGTAGCAACAATAGAGTTTGCACTAACACTATCGGCAGTGATAGAATTAGCTGCTATAGTGTTGGCAGTAACAGAATTAGCGGATAACTCCTCTACAGTAATTGCATTTGCCGCAATTTTATTACTAGTAATCGCGTTGGCAGCAATAGTATCAGCAGTGACTGCCCCAACAGTTAATTCTAGAGTTGTTATAGAGTTAGATGCAATAGTATCCGCATTAACTGAGTTAGTCGCCAAAGAGTCAGAAGTAATAGAGTTAGCTGCAATTGAGTTTGTAGTGATTTGATTAGCAGCAATCAAATTAGTAGTAATAGAGTTAGCAGCAATCTTATCAGAGTTAATTTGATTAGCAGCAATTCTGTTGGTTGTAATAGAATTTGCGGCAAGAAGCTCGGTGGTAATAGTATTAGCTACAATGTTTTCAGCAAAAACAGAATTTGCTATAAGCTCATTTGTAGTAATAGAGTTAGCAGCAATCTTGTCGGCGTTAACAGCATTAGCAGCAAGTTTTTCTGTGGTAATTAAAAAAGCGTCAAGTGTTTCTGTAGTAATAGACCCAGAAGAAATATGCCTAGAGGTGATTGCGTTGGAAGCAATAGTGTTTGCTTCAACAGAATTGGATTGCAAAATATTAGAATTAATAGCATTCGATACAAGAGAATTAGTAGTAACTGACTCTGCAGCAATAGTTTTTGATGTGACAGAATTAGCAGAAATAGTATCTGTAATAACAGAATTAGCCTGTAAAATGTCTGTAGTGACAGAATTAGCCGAAATAGTATCCGCAATAACAGAATTAGCCTGTAAAATGTCTGTAGTGACAGAATTAGCAGCAATAGTATCCGCAATAACAGAGTTAGACACAATACTATTTGTAATAATGGAGTTAGATGCAATAGTACTCGTAACAACAGAATTAGATGCGATAGTATCCGTAACAACAGAATTAGCAGCTAACTTGCCTGTAGTAATTGAACCAGCAGCTAAACTTCCAGTTTCAACGGAACCACTTATTAATAAAGAGCCATCTACTATTTCATTTTGCTGGGTCCAGGTTCCAGAGCCTACATAAACCCATACTGCTTGTGCTGTAGGAGAAGCTTCTGTACCTAGAAAAAACCAGGCTTGATCTTTATAAACTGCGGCTCCTGGACTATTTGCCCAGGCTTGCCAAGCCGCTTCAGCTAAAGAAGAAGTAGAAGGTAAAGTAGATACTGGAACATTCCAACGACCAGCACCTCGTTTCCCACGAATAGCTTTTGTAAATGTCTGTTGTTTTGTGAAAGTTACTAAGCCTTCTACACTAATTAAAAACTCAATAGAAGCTTCGTCTTGAGTATCTGACATGGTGCTAGCTTCGGCTACAGTAGCAGTAGTCCCAGAATGTGTTATAGCACCAGCTACAATATTAGTTACAGCATTGACAGTTACATTAAATTCTCCTGGACCTGGAATTCCTGAAGTAGCGGAAAGAAGGGTGGAGCCTTTACTAACTTTAACAACAGTTCCAGTATTAGTGTAACCATCAACAGGAAACTCAATAGGACTAACCGTTTCATCTATTCCAGCAGCAAGACTTACAGCTTCATTTGTAAAGTTTACTACATAACCATCATCACCTTTAGTTTGTACATAGATATCCGCTGAGTAAACACTACCCGACCTACTTATTTCCGCGAGAATAACGTCTTTTGATATATCTGGCACAAAAGTTTGTTTAAAACCATAAACCCCGCTTTGGGTACGTAGAAAAGGAAACTTTACTGTCATGGCGGTGTTGCTGAAAATTTCTACAATTTCTCTATATTCAGAAGAGGCTACTTCTGTACCAGCAGCAGATCCGGAAGAAACTTTAATAAAATCACCTACAGAGAAATCCGTTGTGAACGAAGTTCCTGACCCAGTGATAGTATCAGAGCCAAAGAATGTTTCAACTGTACCAGAGATAGCAGTAAGCCCATTATTAGAAGCACCCAATTCTTTTACATAAGTAGTTCTAGTAATGTTGGAGCTAGGGTCTTCGGCTATATTATCAATATGTAGTTGAATTGCTTTCCAAGGATCTCCACCACTTTCAGCGGAAGAAGCATCATATAATAAATACGCAACTCCCCCATCTGCTAAAGAAATAAAACTCTGTTGATTAAATAAAGGACTACCAGCAGTAGAAAAGTAGTCGATACCTGAAGGAGGAGAATAGCTATAAATAGCATTTTCCAACACCACTAATGCAGTAGAGGAGTTGAAGGAAATCGGGGATGTAATAAATCCACCTTTTGATAGCTTATTAAGCTTACTTACTTGAGGGGGAGCTGTAAATATAGTTCTAGTAACTGAAGTAGTGACAGAATTAGTAGAGGGTTCCGAGTCACTTTTCGTTATAATACCTACTGTATAAGTTCCCGCAGAAACATTATCAATTTCTAGTACGTTACTCGATGCAGGTACAAATACCCTGGCTGTATCGTCCGCATATATAGAATTATTAGTAGTAGTTAAATTATGTACTATCTCATACCCTTTTAAGAATCTATAAGGTCTAGTACTTACTATCCCGTTTGAGTCTGTATAAGATTCTACGGCGGGAGTCCAACTAATTCTGGCTTTCGTAGCAGTACCCGAACCTTCCTCTGAATAAGAACCCTCAGTTACTAACTCTATAGAAATACTGGCTACAGCAGGAGGAGGGGAATTTCTTCCTGCTTCGGATACATAAGTAGTCGTATAAACAGGAGAGTCTATATCTATCTCATCGAATTTCTCTCTAGTATACTGCGTAGCGGCAATAGAATACTTAAATCCGTCTTCTTCCGTGATACCAGCTATTCTAAATTCTCTAATTTCCGGAGAGTTGACATCGTCTTCTCTGCTAATAGCCCAAATAGTGTCTTGGGCGGGAGCAGTTGAAAAGGCTCCTGAAACAGAAATCGTAGAAGCAGAAGTAGTAGAATTAGTGATTGCTTTTACTTCTACCCTTGAATTTTTATTATACTGTACTAATACTACATCTCCGGAATCATCGAGTAAGTTTATTCCTTGTTCTTCAGATATTAATGGGTTCGCATCCTTATCTTCGAGAAGAACGGCCCCTCTAGAGTATGTCTGACTATTTATAGTTGCAGTTTCTTGCTGAAGGAAAAATGATGGTTCTGTAAAAATTAAGTATAAATTACACCCCGTCCCTAGAGTACCAGACCCAGGAAAATCTACGGTTCTATCCAATACTATAGAAGTAGTAGTAGACCCAGTGGATAATCTACCACTAGCTTCAAAGTTTACGGACTGCCTATCCTGTATATTTATAACGTCCCCTGGACGTAAAAATGAAGCATTCATAGACGTTGTAAAACTAACAATTTCTGTTTCTGTAGTATCTGTTGCTAAGTGCCATGCAGCAAGTCTTCTTGCCTGCCCTTCTGAAGTACAACCAAAAGCTACTACGTCTTTGGACACAATCCTACCCTGAGAAATCATGTTGGCAGTGTCATCTACAGTAATTGTTGTTTGAGCATAAAATTGATCAGGGTCTGTCCAAGTTGCATTAACCTGATTAGTTCTTGCTCTTTGTCCCGTGTAGGAATAGTTAAACAATCCATCTTCTACGTTACCTTGAGTAAAAGTATACACAGGTTCTTTCGGTTTATCTTGAATAGCGGTTATTTTTCCGTCAATCCAAAACATCATAGATCTAAAAGTACTCGCAAGGTCTTTTAATACTTTGTAGCTTTCTTCTTGAGAATTTAAATATACATTACAAGCAAATCGAGGTTCTAGTCCTCCTTTCCCGTCAGGAACTACTTCGTCACAATATCTAGCAATTTGATACAAAGAGTAAATATCTATATCACTATCTTGAATAAAGTCTCCAAGACCATATTCTTTATTGGTAAGAATATCATAAAATACCCAAGCAGGATTATTAGTATAAACTAATTCTTGACGGAACCCTCCTGTCCAAGGTTGATAGGCAGATTCTAATACCCCGGTACTAGTGTTTCTAGTATATTCTGCTTGATATGTGCCGAGCTCTTCCCTAGTAAAATAGTTATTCGGAATTCTTATTTTCTTTCCGCGTAAATGGTATGCCCGGCTAGGAGGCTGCGCGAAATCCTCTGCTGCAAAACCTACAACTGCATAAGCACTTCTCGGAAATGAAAATTTTTCTTCAATAATAGCCTCTACTAGTTTAAGTCTAGCAGAGGAGATAAAACTATTATTAGCGTAAGTATAATCTCTTACATTGTCTGGGCTAATTCTTCTTACTTCTATCTGCCAATCATGTAAAGGTTGTAAATCTTTTAGACTTATAGAAAATTCAGATACAAATGCAGTATTTTGACCCTTCTTCTGTATGAGTGCTCTACCGCTCTCTCCTGAAGGAGTGCTTGCTCGGTATCTAGCATCCTTACTTCGCATGTAGAAATCTTTATACTGATCGAATTTATCGTAGCTGTTGGAGGTTTCACCATCGCCTACATTCCAGAAATGTAGTTGCCCAGACTTTAAAGAATCTATAAACTCAGAGCCACCATAATCATTACCCCACACAAGTCGTTTAGTAAAACTAGCTTGATTAGGAGAAGTTTTGTACTGTAAAATAATTTGGAATTCTGCATGAGCGTACCTAGACTCTCCAGTGCCGCCAATTAATTGTAGGCCAGCAGGAAACTCAATTTGAACTTTTAGTTCGTCAATCTCTTCTTTAGAGTTTTGTCCGAAGGAAAATGCTGAAGACTGTACTATAGTAGCAGAAGCTGTGCCTCCTACCCCGTTACCGTACCAGGTTAAATCTTGATTAGATCCCAGAATATAAGAAGCTGAAGGAATTCCGTATAACTCATTATAGGGGAGTTGATTTAAACTACCCCGCTTTAAATGAGCAAAAGAATTTTTATAAGTTAAGTTACCTGTTCCTGTAGTCGTAGAAACTATTGAATACGAAAGTATTGCGGTAGCATTAGTGACATTAGTCTCTACAGCCGAGTCAAGAGTCGCGGAATTTTCATCTGTTACAGAGGAGAGTCTAGAGACTTCATCTATAGAAACGGCTGTTCCTGAATTAACAGTTGTTTCTATTGAAGGGTAGATAGAAGCTTTTTCTTCGTTGGTGCCGAAAAAAGAAGTAATAACACCTCTATACTCTTCACCGTCGGGACCTGCTCCAGGTATCCTAATAGTGTATTTTACATTATCATTTATATTTGCAGGGCTTAAATTTTGAAAATCTTTAGTATGTTTTTCCTGAAAAAAGTTATTAGTAGCTACAGATATTTCTTGCTGCCCCTTTTCGGCAGAGGCAGAGAGGGTAGTAGAGCGTCCGGCCCCCTTTATTTGAATATACCTAACTCCGTTTGATAAATTTACGTTAGAAAACAACCCTGCAGCGTTAGTTACCGCAGTGCCGGAAACTGACAGTTTACCCGCTCTAGACTGTATATTTTGAAAGGTTTGAGTATCTACTAAAGATACTCCATTAAAATATACGGAGGATAAACCGGCCACTAAACCTTCTATCTCTCCTTCAGCAATTAGATCCGTTATAGACCCGTATTGATTCTCGGTATCTCTTCTGGTTCCTGCAGCAGAGCCGTTGGCGCCGTTAGGCCCACCTCCGATATTTCCATTTATCATCTTTTTTTCCCTTTAACTATAAATAGCGTCTATATCGCTCAGGTTTATGAAATCTTTTACTGCATCAAGCCAAACTAGGTTGTTTCCATTGACATCTGTATATACTTGCCCTTCTGTACCCGCGGTTCCTCCTAGTGCCTCGAAGTTTCTAAAAGAAGATCTAAAAGGAGAATTAGAGTAAAAAGAACTAATAGGCATTCCACCTACTATCAATTCTCCATATAGAATGGGTACGGGTACTCCCTGCCTACCATTATTGCTAGGACCACTAAACAGATAGCTATCGTTTTTATCGGGCTCAGTTTCAGGCCCTGGAGCGAGAAGTTGTGTGACACCTTGAATAGCTAAATTTACTGCTATAGCCGTGGCTGTTTTCATAACAGCAGAATAGGCTGCTGCATTAGCAAAACCTGTACCTGAAGCTGCTGCTGCTGTTGCAGCGGAACCACCACCACTTGTGCCAACGGCGTAGGCGATGTGAGGAGCTACAATCATTATAGCTATAGCAGCCAATATTTTTGCCCCACCACTTTTAGAACCTGAAGGCACTTCTGTGATAATAATATCTTCCTCGTTTAAAGAAAGAAGAAGCTCTTCTGGATTTTCTAAAAATTCAGAACCTCTTTGTATCTCAAAACCTACGTCAGCTTCTACTGCATCAGTTAAGTATTTTCTAAACCCAGGAGTTTGGCACTCTATGAGTTTAAAGATACTTGCTATATCCTTACACTCGGTTGTCCATTTTTCTCCGAACTGAGATAGACCCCCATTTAAATAAACTGTTTGCATCTTACGTATCTCACTATATGCTGACCCCAACCGGAGTGTATGGATTCTCTACATGAAAGCCTATTTACTGCATGGTGAAGAAATAAATCTTCCCCTAAATAAACTCCGCAATGATTTGGGACATTACAAAACACGCTAAAAATAATTCCATCGTGCTCCTGCGGTTTTTCTACTTCTACAAATCCAAAGTTCTGGAATAAGTCATCAAAGTAGTTTAATCCTTTATCCCACCAATCATCTTCAAATAGTATTGTTGGTAGTGTTAAATCTAATTCTTGTTTATAATAATCTCTTACTAGAGAATAGCAATCGCTCTGTCCAAACTCATAATCTCTACCAAGTAATTTATTTCTTACATTTTTTGGTGTATACTCATATTTTTCCATGCTAGGTAAAGAGTAAATAATATATGGTATACCTAAAAAGTCACTCGTCTTTATATCGCTTTCACTAGGCTCACAGCTTACATCCGGATGGCTATGTACTATTGCATGTATATCACCGAGTAAACTTGCTCTTATATAATCTTTTGCGGATATTACAAAGTCTTCTTCTGGCTTTACTGCAGTGTTTTCACAAGCCATCCATACTATCTTGCCCCGTTTATTTATTAGTATCCCGCAACCTTCTTCTGGATAAACACTAATTAGATGCTCTAATATTTCTTTATCTTTGTTTAGCACCCGGGAATCCTCCAAAAGGTAAAGGTTGTTTAGTCTTATCTACAGCTACTCCGCCAGTAATAGTTGAGTGTATCTTTGATTGAAACCTTAAAGAGCAGGAAGTTACTTTCTTACCACAAATATCTCCAGAAGTCCAGTAAGCTCCTTCTATAAAACTAAACGCATTCGGTGAGATAGTAGTATTTGCTGTTGCGTATCTTTTTGCTCTCCATAGAGCGCCAGCAGTCGATAGTATATAAGTGTTATGCCCCACTTGCCTGTAGGTATACGCTGGATTAGTAGTTCCGAAAGATACTTCGGTAGTGTATACCCTAACTCTTCTCCAGTAAAATTTATCAGAATCAGAAGGCTGAGTAGGGTTGGAAGCTTGGTCTCTTACTGCCTGCCAATAATTAGTTGCTGCAACAGAGGTAGTACTTCCATCTTGATTAACTCTATCTATGTTAGTAGAAGTACTGTAATAAGCCCCTTTTGTTACGCTAGATCCTACAGTAGAGAAAGATATTGTTATTGGAACTATATACTCATCATATTCATTCATATATATAGCATCTCCCCCTGCAGTAGTACCTTCACCCAAAGTTTCGGACTTCCAAGTGCAGCCTCCGCGAGGAGAAGAATTATTCACCCCTTTATACTTCCAAGGGCAAGCTCCTCCTACTACGATTCTTCTAGGTAACATAATTCCTGCTAAATCAAAAGGTGCCGCCAGTTCAAAAGTTGCTGATATAATAGTTTTAGACTTTAACCTATCAATAACATATACTATTTTTGGGAATTCTACGGGAGGATTCCCTGCGCCGGAATCGTTAGACTCTCCCACTAAGTATTTTTTAAGAGTAGTTCTTCTAGTAAGTCTTTTTCCTATAAGGTCTTGAAAGTCTAAGCCTCCGATAGCATCTTTAAATACGCTCTCAATATTTGCTACTGTTATCTCGGGACGAGAATAAGCTCCGTCGCTAGAGATATCGAATCCGTCTGCTTCAAGTGGCAGAGCTTCATAAGTTTGAACGGCTCCTGCAGAATCTCGAAATTGTAGCTCTGTTAAGTCATCGTCTAAACCCGCGAAGAAGTGTGCAAAACTACCCGAAGAATATTCTAGGTCATACAATACTACTAGTTCCGAACCAGGATCTTGTAGCTGTACTGTTTTTATGATGTCGCTCATGCTTCATATACTCTTCTAAGTGTTGCGGTACAGGAACCAATATTTAAATTATAATATACTTGATTATAATCTTCGCAGACTACCTTCACGGTTGTTTCATCTCCAACACCATCTGGGTCAGGAATAGTGAAATCAAAGGAAGTAGTACCTCCTTTAGAGTCTAGAAAGTCTACAATATCATCTATTTCTTGTGTAGGGCGATTATTAAAAGATACGTTAAAATTTTGCATAAGAGTGTTGATACCCTCTTTTAATCTTTGTTCATATCCATCCCCAAAAGAAACTTTTAGTACTCTTGGTTTTGTTTTCTTCGAGAAATTTCTGTCTGGAGTTACAAAGCCAGAAGCTCCGCCTACATTAATACCAATTGTCATTATGCTGCTCCATAAGGGCTAAGAATCCCGCCTGGCCGCTTCTGGCGTTGTAGCTCTTCTTGTACGGCACCAGCAATAAGTTTACCCATATTGGCCCCCATTTGCCCATCACTATTAGACTGTGATTGTGAGTTGCCTTGCCCGTCCATAGACACGTTCACAGTAACATTGTTATTTTGTCCCATACCGGAGCCCATATTCACTGGAATAGCTTTGCCATCTGGAAGAGGTACTACTGCTTCGTTCATTTTCCCTTCACCTACAAGTCCGACAGTGGGCCGTTTTACGATACCCCCGTTAGCATATCCAGTAACTCCTCCAGGCATAATACCCCCAGCAGCGGCCCCGAAGATGCCTGCAAATAGACCGCCTAAGCCTCCGCCTCCGCCTCCAAATAGTCCACCTAGTAAATCTGGAAGACCTTTAAAAAGTCCCATTAAGCCTTCTCCGAAACTTCCAAAAAGATTTCCCATTTTCTCCAAAAAACCTCCTTCAGAGTTCTTATCGAATACAGCTCCGAAATCGTTAATAAACTGGCTAAATATTCCTCCAGAACGACCGCTGCCAGAAGCTCCTACAGTTACTGTCCCTGCTGCTTTACCCTTAAGTTCCTCAGTACTAACAGTGGTAGTTTTCTTTCTACCCAATATTTTTTCCCAGAAACCTTTTTTATCTGCGGAAGGCGATACAGCTGAAGTCAGATTAGGTGTAGTGCCTGCAGCAGGCGGTGCCGTTATATCCGTAGCTGAAGAAGAAGCTGTAGTGGTTTTAACACCAAATACTTCTGCAATATGATTACCTGCAGCTACTATACTGTCGAACATTCTTTGGGGCAAAGTTACATTCTCAAAAACTTCTTTGATTTTTTCATCTACAGTTTTTCCTCTTGGTTTAATAAGATTAATAATACTAGTAGTCATTTGTTTTGCTAAAGTATCCGCTACGTTAGTAAGAACCCCTTTAGTTATATTAAGAGCAAAATCCTTGAAACTTTTCTCTGTACCCTTTATAAGGGCAGCTATTCCCGACTGAAGGTTACTTTCAAAAGCCTGAAAAGCATTATCTGCTAGTTCTTTCATAGCCACTGATTGTCTTTGTATAATATCTAACTCTACTGTTTTTAATGCAATGGACTGTTCTAAAGTACCAAGTTGATTTTTTCTAGTAGTATCTATTGCTAGCTCAGAATCTAGTATTTGTTTCTTTCCTGCTTCATCTGCTGCTTGGTACTCTAAAAGTTTACCAGAATCATTAAGTACTGCCCTTATCAAGTTTTTTATTTTATTTTGGTCGGACACTATTTGAGACTTTTTATTAGAAATATCTTTTTCTAAACCGAGTTGTTCTTTTTGTAGGTTAGTAGCTCCTAATAAACCTCTTGTGTACTTTACATTTAAGGAATTTAAGGTGCTTGCGAGTTTTGTTTCCTCTCTAGTTATAGCTTGTATAGTAGGAATAGTTTCCTTTAATGTTTCTAATCTTTTTTGTTGGGCGGCATCTAGAAATGTTTGCTGTTTTTTTAAGTCTTCAAGAGATTTAAGCTCACTTTTTAGCGCCCCAAGAACTCTTTGTGATTCCGTGTCTGGATAAAAACTATTGAAGTAATCTGCAGTGCTTTTTTCATTAGCACTTCTCTGTCTTTCGGCGTCTTGTATAGCAGCGCCTAAACCTCTAAAAGCTTTACGAGCCGATAATAAATTATCAATAGATGCTTGAGTACCATCGAAATCTTTTATAGCTTCTAAAAAGTTTATAACTGCTGGAGTACCTGCTAAAGCAGTAAAAGATAAATCTTCTAGTTCTTTCTTTTCCTGCAGTATTCTAGTCCCAAAAGCTTTTAAAGGCCCCTCTCCTTCTGCAAGAACTTGAAAAAGATTCTGTGAAAGACTTGTTACTCTTGTAAATTCTTCCTGGGCCTTTTCAAGTTCTTGACTTAGACTCGCTGTAAAAGAAAATCCTTTAGTTAGAGTAGCCTTTTTTTGAATTTCGAGAAGTTCATTTATCCGCTCAAACAAAGGTAAAGCTTTTTCCTCTTGTTCTTCTAGATTGGCGGTTAAAGTTCTCTGGGCGTTTGCTATATCAAGAATAGTCTTTTTAGTTAGTTTTCCTTCGTCCTGAATAGCCCCAAAAAGCTCAGATTCTGGGATATTGTTTAAAACATTGGCGAAGTTCATAAGAACTCTAGAGGTCTGTTGAGTTTCTTCGTATAGAATATTCTGAACTTTTGCAAACTGAGTAATCTCTGCTGAAGCAGATTTAACTTTTTCGGATAATCTATCCGTAACAGAAATAGCTTCTTCAGTTGCCTCTTTTGTTTTGAAGAAAGAATATACTAGCCCACCCAATACTGCTATTAAAGCCACCCAAGATAAAACACTTAAAGCTGTCGCAATAAAACCTCCAAGAGCTGCGGCTCCAGTTGCTAGAGTAGCGAACATTCCTGTACCAGCTACTGCAATCCCAAAGAAAGTTATTTTTGCTTTTGCGCCTAGAATACCAAAATCAGCTGCCATTTTATCTGTACCAGCTTTATTAATAAGAATCATTTGGTCTATGGTTTTTATGAGGTCAGCTCGGATCTGAGCATTCATAGTTTTATAAACGCCTAATTGTTTAACGGCTTGTCGTTTTATAGATTGAAGTTGCTTAGTCTCCACATTCTTTTGGTCTCTCAGTCTATTTAACAGAGATCTTTTATTAATTACTGTTGTTTTTTCTATTGTCTTTATTTGTTCGGAAGCAGTATGTCTTATTTGTTTAAGTCTTTCCTTAGAGTCCATAGACATAAGAGATTTTTGTTCTAGGTCTCCTAACTTTTGAGCGGCGGTTGCTCCAAGATTTTCTGCAGACTTAGATAACCCGTTTAAAACATCTCCGAACTTACTTAAATTTGGTAGTAAGGTCTGTATTAAAGTTCCGGCAAAGGGGGCAAAGGCTAGAGCTATTAAACTTGGGAATTCTTTTAAAAGTTCTACTATAGGGCCGGCTATAACTACGGCAAATTCTTTTATTTTTAGTACTATATCATCGAAAGATTTAGCTAACTGAGCAAACTGATTAGGAGAGTTTCCTACAACATCTAAAACTCTTGAGTACTTATTTTCTACTTGACTTAAAACTTCTGCTGTTACAGCTTGGCTTCTTTGAAACTGGGTTAGTTCCCCTTGAATGTTTAAAGATCTTTTGTACTCTTCTGTGGCTGTTTTTAACCTAAGAACAATACCTAATTCATCAAGAAGTTCAGGCTCTGCTTTGGTTACACCTCTAACTAATCGATTGAAAGAATCCGTAAGGTCTCTGCCAAGTATCTGAGATACGTCTGCTGCTGCTTTACCTAATTTAGTAACTTGCTCAGCATTAAGGCCTGAAGCTAACCCTATAGAAGCTGCTTGAGCCGCGTCAGTAAAAGAGATTTGAGCGTTTGTAGCCTCAATAATATTTTGAGTAAGCTGCTTAGTAGATTGTCCCGTAGCAGAGAAATAAGCTTGTTGTCCTGCCTTTAGTTGTTCTAAACTACCAGCATCTTTCAAGAACAGGAAGGCCGCGGATACCGCGAAAACTTGAGCTGCTAGAGTAGCATAAGCGGGTACTAGACCACCTTGAATAATTCCTGCTTGTTTACTGAAATTTTTACTCCCAGCACTCGCAGTTTGTGCAGTACCTTTTATGGCTTTTTGTGCACGACGGGAGCCTGCTGCAGCGTTATCCATACTCGCACCGAGCTTTTTAGCGCTCTTTTCTGTAAGGCGCATAGTGCCGTTGTCGTCTACAATAATACTTACTTTTACTTCTTTAGCCATTATCCTTGCACATTATGGGTGTACTGTTTTCCACCGCTTTTGGCTTTACGTTCTTCAGCCTTTCTCTTCTTTTCCATTTTTTCGTTCAATTGCTGAACTCTAAAATACTCGATTCTCGAAATAAAGAATACTACAGTCTTCTTATCTTCTATACCAAACAGGTTCAAGAAAAAATCTATGCTAGACCATTCTTTGCCCATGTAACTTCCGGACATACCTTCCCATCTATCAGGCATATAGTTAAAAATTAAAAAAGCATACTGAACGTCTTCAGGGAAAACGTCCATAGATACAGGCATTCTGGCAGGGTTTGGCTCTGTTCCAAGTTGCTCGCACATAGCCAAATATTTTTCAGTGGATAATTCACCCTCTTGAGAAATACTTTTTTCTACAAGTCGGAGGCACTCTTCGACTTGTTTTTCGTAAAATTTTCAAGGTCACCTAGAGTATCGGATACCCAAGTGTCAAAAGAACCAGAGTTCTTCATAAGAATCTCTGCCTCTTCTAGGGAGTACGGTAATTCTTGGTCCGGGTCCATGCCTTCAGTATCTACTAATAGAAGCTCTTCTAAATAAGATAACTTTAAGCCTGTCCAGCCTTTAATTACAGCTTTTACATATTCAGTAAGAAACTTATCGTCATCGATAATTTCTTCTGCTTGGTGTGTTGAACGATTGAATTTCTTTGAGACACATTTCTTGCGGAGTGCAAGTAGCTCTTCTCGTGCTAGGTAACATAAATCAACAGAAAAACCATTCATGCCCGGAAAATCAATCGAAACGGTCATGGATGGCTTCATTAAACTTTTTAAAGAAATATCGCTCATAATATAAAAATCCTAATTTAATTAAAGAAGGGGGAGTAGAACTCCCCCGTAGATTTAATAATTATACTAAAGCGACTTCGAAAAGTCAAGATTTATTTTTTTCTATTACGCCGCTGTATAGACGATAGTTGCTTCATTTTGAGCGTCAATGTTTCCACCTGATGCTTGCCCATGAAACGCAATATCAAGAGTAAGCAAATCTTCTACGTTAACAACAGGAATCTCTAAGTGAGCTGTAGGTAAAGAGAATTTTAAGGCTGGTGATGTGGTACCACCAATATTGATATCCAAGTCAAAAACATTTCGTACTGTAGTCGTATCTGCTACTAAGTCTGCAAACAACTCTCCTGATTTACTACTGGAAATATCATTATCTAAGTAGCAGGTCATATTTCCAGAAATTGAACGAGTTCCAGTAATATTACCTAAAGGCTTGTTTACTTGACCCAGTTCTTCAGGAGTAAGATAAGAAATATTATTCTCAAAGTTAATAGAGCCTCCCGTGAGTACAATATTATAAACATCATCTGGACTTACATCCGTTCTACTTAGGGTCACAGTAGAAATACGATTACGAATAAAGTTCGTGCTTGAATCAATTCCTGTAGTAATATTTGGAACTGCGAGAGTAGTGCCTTCATCAGAAAGCTCAGAACCAAACCCAGACCACTGAATAGTAGCAATTCCATCAATGTCAAAATCAATTGTAACTGAATTTACCGAAGCCTTTGTAATTTTATATACTTGGTCGGTTCCGCCAGTAGGTTTGAACATAAAGTAAATTTCATACCCTTCTCCCATAGAAGGAATGTCACTATTCGTAAGGTCAAAGGTATTAGTAGTCGCAGTTACTGTATTAGCATCACCAACAGAACCAGCAAATTCGCCCGAGGCCGTAGTAAACGAAGTAGCTCCGGTATACATAGCCCATAACGCTTCTTCTATACAACGTGCTTGCGATGGTGATTGTGATGTGTCTAAAGTAGGACGAGCATAAGTACTAAGACTCCACTCTACAGGTGCTAAAGAATCGTTAAAAAGTAAACGCCCACGTCTTGAAGTTGCTCCTGACTCACTTACTGTAATTTCAGAAGAATTAATTGCTTGTGAAAAAGAAAAACCGTCAAGTACAGGTACTTCCCAAATATCACTGCCAAGTTTGATTGCGACTTGTACGTCTCTTGTAAATTGTAATGCCATTTTTTATTTCTCCAAAGAGATTACTCTCTTCCTAACCTTAGTATCGAACTTCGCAAACGATTTCGCCGACGCCTAAAGGTTCTAGTGCGCCTTCATCAGTATCTAAACTTACTATTGTAAGCTGATGTACTGATTGCGCTGTTCCGTCTTGATCTGTATAGGATAATGCTGAATTATCTTCTATTACTGTTTCTATGTCTTCAAAAAGTTTTTCTAAGCCTAATACGGCATCTTCTTGTTGAACATACACTCTCAATGTCAGAGTCATAAATCTATCTTTATAGCCACCACCCTGATACTGTCTAGTTTCTGCTCCTGCACTACAATGTACTGCAGGAAAATCTTGTACTTCGTCCCAGAACAATAGTTTTGGTTCTACGTTATTATATAAGTTTGTTCTGTATGGAAAGTTTCCATTAATTAATTTTAATTTTACTACGAGAGCCTGAACAATTGCCATTCTTCGTGACGTATAGTCTCTGGTTGCCATTACATTCTCCTAGTAAAGAATCTTCCTACTAATTGTTCCGATGCGATTTCTCTTATAGATCTATCAATAAGTTTTCTTGGGTCTCTTTGAGCATTTGCCCAAGGAGTCTTTCCCTTGCCCATCTCAAAAATTTGATAAGGGCTCTTATCATAAGTATATCCTACACTCGGAAACCCTTTAGCAGTAGTACTTATGTCTGTAATTCTAACGCTATTTGCAAAAGCCCCGCTTCTATTCTCTAATGCGGGTGCTCCCATGTTTTTACGAACTTCTGCAGGTAGTTTAGCATTGAGTATAGCCTGAAGTCTTAATAAGTTAGAGCGAGGAGCACTATTCTTTTTAGTTGCTGCGCCTTTATTCGACATTGCCGAAGCCGCTATAGCTAAAGTACTACTACTGCTTTTAGTTCGTTTTTTAGTATTAGGTTGTCCAACTTTAGATTTATCAGACTTTCTTTTCTGTACTTTTTCTCTAGTTGCTTTAACTCTAAAATTCTTATTTTGTGCTCCTACGACCGCGTCTATTATTTGATTTGTTGTTAATCGAGCTACTTTCTCTGCAGGAGGCATACTTGCAGCCTTACTTGCAAAGTCTTCAGCATTTTCAAATAAAATTTCTGCTATCTCTCGTTCTACTTCTTCTCGAAGATTCTTCCAATCATAGCTTTCAGAACCTGGTATATTATCTGCAGAACTACCTACAGTGCCGTATACTACAATATCTTTTCTATAGTCTGCTGCGAGTTGCTTTTCTTTACTCTTCCAAGTAACTTCCAGATTTCGCAACATATTTATAATTACATTTGTACCAGCTTCTCTTGCTTCAGCAGTGGATACATCCATAAGCAGATTAGCATTTTTTAAAGACCTATCAATATTTTTTTCTATTACACTATCTGAAGCTCCTGAACCTCTCAAAGATTTAGGTCCTTTTTGGTCGTTCTCTCTTACAGCTTCTCCACTTACAGTATTCCCTAGAATTCTTAGAGTTTCGGTACCAACGGTCTCTTTACCTAAGTGTAAAAACTGGGTTGCTCTTGTAAAGGAGTCATTGAACTTTGTCTTTTTTCCTTTAAGAAGCTTTTTGAATCCAGTTCGTATTTTAGGTAGAGCTAGCTCAAATATAGGAGTCTTTAGTTGCTTCTCCCGTAATCTGGGTTGATATATATAAATATAAGTAGGGTACTTTTTAACTATATCACCCTTACTCTTCTTGTATTTAGTTAAGTATCTATTATAAGTATACTTAGCAACCTTCTTTAAAAAACTCATCACTCTAGGATTTTCTAGGAGATTTTCTTCCGAAGCCTCTGATTTACTCATAGAAATAGCAAAGTTATTGACTATAGTTTTTTCTATATCTTCGTACAATATTTTATGTACGTGAGGCGCGTTTGCGGCGGAGTATCTTCTAGCTATTAAGTCGAAGCGTTTTACATTTCTATTTAGAGAACTTCGAATAATACCATCTACAATAGCCTTACTCATTGTATCCTATACATGTCTAAAACTCTGCGAATATGGTCTGGAAATCCTGGGTCGTATCGTATAGAGGATGAACCGGAACCTTCACGAGTTGCTGAGCCAATGCTCTGTCTGTCTTTGTGTTCGTTTAAATGGTAGTAAGTGATAATATCAGCTACTGCCAGTTGTAAATCTGTGGGTAGAGTTGTATACCCCGCTAAATATGTTACTTTGACCGACCCTACACCACGAGGCCAGTTTTTATATGCACCGCTTTCTTGCGTTCTAAAAATAGAGTCAGAAACTTGATCTAAATACCACGAATATTCTGGTGGAGTTCCTCCACCGTTAGTAAATAATTCTGTATAAGCAGTGGATTGCCCTACTCTTTCATATACATTAGTAATACTAATCACTGGACTGTACTTTAGTTGGACAGTATACGTATCCCACTGAACGTCAAAAAATTCAGTATACCCTGGGCTACTAGCATAGGTGTCAAACTCACTGTTGCAATAGGTTCGGACAAGCTTACTTACACTCGTAATTAGC
>Ga0115558_1000935_pt1 | contig 18082 bp, 16 predicted proteins | sample COGITO_mtgs_1104_4_FD_87279 | JGI IMG/M metagenome (GOLD analysis project Ga0115558, IMG submission 87279) | Pelagic marine microbial communities from North Sea - COGITO_mtgs_110426 | ecosystem: Environmental > Aquatic > Marine > Epipelagic | place: Germany:Helgoland, sampling site Kabeltonne... | reverse complement strand
CTGCCTGTTCGGAGCGAACCTCGACATGGCGAAAAGCCTGCGTCCTGCCGCGCACACGTACCGTCTCGGCATAAGTCTGCTCGCTAATTCTGGCGGCGCGAACGATGAAGTTACCTGGGTTCTCGCCAAGCGATTCGCCTTCAGGTACAGCGACAACGGCGCTGGCAGTCGGCATATTGCTCTCATCAGGTTCTTCGGCACTCTGGGGGATAACCATCCAAAGTACTACCGCAATCAATATGCCTGCTGAAACGATGTGTTGATTCTTCACTGCAATCTCCGATGAGTTAATCTATAGACTCTGTGGTTTGGTATCGGGAACCGTGCCCCATCGCTTTGCCGTAGTGGCGCAGGTAGTCATTGCGCCTGAGAAAATGGCTGCTAAGTCGATATTTGGCTTGATCATCCTTGTTGTTAAAACGCTCAAATTAGCTGAATTTTGTGTGTTAGCTAATTGCCTGGCGGTCATGGCGCAAAAGTGTTACGTATTGTAACTATCTAAAAGTCAAATGCAATGCATTTGTCCTTTAAATTCGTGCCTTTAGCGCATTTTCCCGGCTATAAGATTTGGCTGGAATTGCCGCGAAACTGTGCTAATTTCACCCTAGCTAAGGATTTTAATTTAACGAGGATCAATACCTGTGAAAGATTTGAAGAACTCAGTTGCGATTATCACCGGTTCAAGTAGTGGAGTCGGCGCCGCAACTGCAAAACTGCTAGCTGGCGAGGGCTGCCATGTGCTCATCAATTACAATTCTAATTCAGCCGGAGCCGAGGCTGTAGCAGAAGAGTGTCGGGCTATGGGGGTAGAGTGCCTGGTTTTTGGCGGCAGTGTTGCCGAGGGCGCGAACTGTGTCGCGATGGTTACAGAGGCTATCGAGAAGTGGGGGCGAGTCGATATTCTCGTCAACAACGCAGGTACCACCAAATTTGTCGATCACTCCGACCTCGATGGACTGAGCAGCGATGATTTTCAGCGTATTTACGCGGTGAATGTCATAGGCAGCTACCAGATGATTCGTGCCGTAAGCGAGCAGATGAAGTCTCAAGAGGGTGGCGGTGCCGTGGTAAATGTCGCTTCCACGGCTGCAGTTACCGGGATCGGAAGCTCGGTGGCCTATGCCGCATCGAAGGGTGCCCTGGTGACTATGACTCTGTCTCTGGCGAGAGCGCTGGGGCCAAAATTAAGAATCAATGCGGTGTGTCCGGGTTTTATCGAGGGCGATTGGCTTCGCGAGGGACTTGGCGATGAGAAGTACGAGGAGCTGATGGACTTTCATCGTAGAAATTCTCCATTAGGTGTTACAGCAACACCGGATACCGTAGCGGATGCTATCTTGCATTTTATTAGTGGGCCACAGGTTGTGACCGGTGAAACGCTAATTGTAGATGGGGGGAGGCATCTGACTATGACTCCTCTAGGTCGTCGGTAACCAGTTAAGTGTCTCTCCCTGAAAACTGGCGCTATTTTGCAACGGGTCTTTTCTGCAACTTCCTCTGCAGAGTGCGGCGGTGCATTTTTAGTTGTCTCGCGGTTTCGGAAATATTGCCGTCATTCTCATTGAGAACTTTCTGTATATGTTCCCATTCTAGACGGCGAACAGACATGGGTTCGAGATGGGCGGCTTCAGAATCGACAGGGGTGCTTGATTGTTCGTTATTCAACAGCGCGCTTAGTATTTCATCTGCGTCCGCAGGTTTCGCTAGATAGTTGTCTGCGCCCAGTTTAATTGCCTCAACGGCAGTAGTGATACTTGCGTAACCGGTGAGTATAAGAATGCGACTATCTGGATTGCTTCGTTTTAGTGGAGCGATCAAGCCCAGCGAGGTGTGGCCGCCCAGGTTCAGATCCAGAATGGCATAGTTAACATGCGAACTCTCGATGAGCTGCGAGGCATCTTCTTCGTTGGCTGCGTGAGAGATTTCATAGCCGCGATGTAAAAGGGCCCGGCTCATTACTCGGGAAAAAACCTCGTCATCCTCTACCAGCAGTATGTGTTTCCTATCCATTGTTAATGCTCTTCATTGCTAGCGTCGTGGCTTTAATCTGCATCTATTGCGTGGTCTGGGGAAGGCGGATGATGCTGAGTGCTCCACCTTCCTTCATGTTTACCATTTCGATAGAGCCGTTCAGGCGTTCTATAGCCGCGTTCGCGAGAAATATTCCGAGGCCCATACTCTCCTTGCGGCTTGAAATGAACGGATCGCCTAGTTTTTCCATTACTTCGCTGGGAATTCCAGGTCCATCATCTTTGATGGAGATTTCGAAAAGTGCAGGAGTGTCAGTTGTAACATGAAAGCTGACATTCACATTGCTATGGGCTGCCTTGATGGCATTTTCGATGATGTTAATCACGGCATGCTTAGCACTTAGGTTCGAAGTTACAACTTCGTCAGTGTTGCTATCGAAGTCGAAATCGATAGCGCTGGCAGGATGAATATTCACGATATAATCCTGAATGTCTTCAACGAAGGCCTTTAGAGGGATCTCTTCTACTTCCTCGGGATTGTCCTTGTTGTAATAACGAATAAGTTGAGTGAGTGAATTCTTACAGCGAGTCACTTGTTGTCTGAGTAGTGATATGTCGCTTTTGATATCGCTTGCTCTGAGTGATTCGGCATCCAGATTATCTAACTCGGTGAGTAATACAGCCATTGTGGAAAGTGGAGTACCCAGGGCATGTGCTGTGCCAGCGGCGAGTGTTCCGATGGCGACCAGTTGCTCATTACGCAGCTCATTCTCGCGCGCCTCGGCGAGATTTAGTTCGCGAACTTTGATCGCCTTTGCCATGCGCGTGATCAGTACAGAGATGAGAATTGCGCTCACTAGGAATATCACCCACATGCCCACGAGGTGATGCTGGAATGTCATGACTTCATTCTCTGGAGACATCGCCATCTTGTTATCTGAGGATAGATCCAGAAGCAGAAACGAGGTGTAGATCAGAATGCCGCCTACCGAAAATACATTCACATAGGATTGCGGTAACAAGGTTGCTGTCAGTGCAAGTAAGACAAGCAAGTAGGAGATGAGGGGATTGCTTGCCCCGCCAGTGTTGAGTAACAGAGCAAGTAAGAAGAACACGTCAACTAGGATGTGGCAGAACAGTTCGAAGTTGCTAACAAATTTCGAGGTTGCGAGGCGCCAGTACCCAAACAGCACGGAAATTACGATTCCGCTAAGTAGATAGACAATGAATATAACCGGAATCTCTATCTCGGATAAAACATGGAGCGCTAGCACTGCAATCACGCTGGATGCAGTAACGAATGTGCGCAGCAACAAGAGTCGCTGTAAACCCTGCCGGCCCAGGCTCACTCCATCGGAGGAGATTAGGATGAAGTAGCTCAGGAACTCGGAAAATTTAGATTGTGCCATCATTTCGCTATTCTACCCCAATGGCAGGCTGAACCAAGCCAGCTAGAGTAATTGGGACAATATGCCGCAGGTATTCGGGTGCACAGAACTGGGCTATGCAATGGAGCAAGGGCGGGTTATATTGGATCGCCAAGAGAAAATTACCCAGAAAAACCAGAAGACTCTATCCCGCGACTCCGTTATGACAGCTAGCACCAAACTAACCACTCTGAATTTGCTAAGCAGGGTTCTCGAACTTGAGTTTGGTGAGCTTTACTTGCAGCACTTCGGCCTTTTCGCAGACTCAAAAGCTACGAACCTTGAGCCTTCTGCAGTGCTGCTCGATGCCCAGCATCGATTTGCAGCGAGGCTAGTCGAACTGCTGGGGATGACTGATTCCGGCGCCGACATCCTCGTCGTCGGTGATACTTTGCTTCCCCTGGCCAGAGAATTGGCCGAGGCAGGCCGTTCGATACTCTGGATCGGGTCTGCAAAACTGCTAGTTACGGGTGGCGATGTGCCAACAAGTTTTCGCCACGTGGGTGAGGATTTTGTAGCATACGCGCCTGCGGCATCGACTGATGTGCTGGTTCATGAGGGGTCAATTCGCTATCTGGATCAGATGGCGATCCTAAGTAAGAGCCGTGATGTGCTGGGAGAGTCCGGTCGTCTCATTCTATTCGGCGAATTTCTCCACGATGATTCGTAGATCGAATATTCAGCACTTCCAAATTTCACTTCCTTCGACCAACTTTCCAGGCGGTTGGGTTTTGTACCACTTGAGACTTTGGATCTTTCTTCAAGTGCGATGAAAACGCTTGAGCAAGTTCGGCCACTTATTGACAGCCATGGGCAGAAACTCGTGGAAGAAGGTGTCTGCGCTCAAGTCGATCTGGCTGACATGGAATTAGAATTTCGAAAGATGCAGGAAGAGTATGCGTCAGGCAGGCGAGGCTTTCGACTGCTTTCATTGCAGCGCGATTTGAGCAGTGCGAACGAATGGGCTAATGTGGAGTTCGGGGATATTCAATCGTTCGAGCCGCGAGAGGTTGCAGAGCTTTTCGAAGAAAGTTTTAAGGTCGGTTTCGATGAGGACCTCTGGAATTGGAAATATGGCCAGGGAGATGGAAAATGCGTTGTGGCGAGATTAGGTAAGCAGAGCCACATCGTTGCTCACTATGGCGGAGCACCCCGCAAGATCATTTACTTCGGTGAAGAATCTATGGCGATTCAGCCCTGCGATGTGATGGTGCATCCCAGTATTCGAAAACAATACGGCAAGGGCAGTCTTTTTTTTGAAGTAGCTGCTACTTTTCTGGAACGAGAAATTGGTAATACCGTGAGCCACCTATTGGGGTTTGGGTTTCCGAATCAGAAGACAATGAATATATCCAAGCGCCTCGGCCTATATGAAAAAACCGATGACTTCGTGGAGATTGTCTACGGCAAAGCAGATACATCTACAGAGCAGACACGCTATTGTCTGGTGGAATATAACCCACAGGACCTTGGCTCTCGAAGTGACCTGGACCAGCTCTGGGAATCGATGAAGGTTGACTACGAGAAAGGTATTGTCGGAGTTCGTGATGCCGACTACATCGCGCATCGTTATATTAGCCATCCCTTCTCGAAGGCGAATCAGTATCGCTGCGTATTTCTAAGAGAAAATGCCAGGGTTAAGCCAATCGCCTTCGCCGTCTTGAAGGACCACGCCGGCGGCAAGCTAATAATGGATCTAATCTGCCCTGTGGCGCTTATGAAAAATGCAATTACTATTTTAAATCAGCAGCTTAGCGAAGCTGGCGGCGGCAGTGAGTTACGCCTGTGGCTCACTAGCTCGGGTGTAGATAAGGCCTTAACTGGGGATGCGATTGTGAATGAATTGGGTATTGAGATACCCTGTAATAGCTGGAACCCTGGGCCTAGCGCCGAGCTGCTCGACGGCGCTTGGTGGTTGACGGCAGGGGATATGGATTTTATATAGGAAGTTGCTGTCTGTGGCGTTAGTCTAACGAGAGCGCCGCCCCTCGATTCGCTGTAAAAAAATAAGTCGATTGACTGAAAAAATAATAAACAAAACACTAAAATTGAATAGTAAAACAGGAATATCTGCGACCATGAATAGTAGAAATATTTATGAGATCGATCTCGATCAGAACCAAGCCAATTTCGCACATCTAACTCCGCTGAGTTTTATAGAGCGTTGTTCTAGTGTATATCCGAAGAAAGTTTCTCTCATTCATGGTGATAAAACCTATACCTGGGCTGAGACATACAAACGCTGTTGTCTTCTGGCTTCGGCTCTGTTGAAGATAGGTATAGGCAAGGGCGATACGGTCGCCTTCATGGGGGCAAATACCCCTGAGACATTTGAAGGGCACTTTGGCGTCCCCATGGCTGGCGCAGTGCTCAATGCATTGAATGTGCGTCTCGATGCTAAAGCAATAGCATTCATTTTGGAGCATGCCGAGGCGAGGGTATTGTTTACCGACAGGGAGTACAGCGAGACGATTAAGGCGGTCCTGGAGCTTTTACCAAACGATATATTGGTAATCGATATTGATGACCCCTCTTTCTCCGGAGGAGAGCTGTTGGGTGCGCAGAGCTATGAAGACTTCATAGGCCAGGGTGATGATAGTTACAGCTGCTTTCAGATTGATGATGAGTGGCAGGCAATTTCCTTGAACTATACGTCGGGAACAACGGGCGACCCCAAGGGTGTTGTGTTTCACCATCGCGGGGCCTATCTAAACGCTATATCAAATAATATGTGTTGGGATATGACTGCCCATCCCGTGTATTTGTGGACTCTTCCGATGTTTCACTGCAACGGCTGGTGTTTCCCCTGGGGCTTGGCTGCGGCAGCGGGCACTAGCGTCTGTCTTCGTCATGTTCGCGACGCGGCGATCTTCGAATCTATGAAGGAGCATGCCGTTACCCACTTCTGCGGCGCTCCGGTTGTGTTGAATACGATCGTCAATGCCGATGAGAGTCTGAAAGTTGGTTTGGCAAAAGGAATTAAGGCGATGACTGCAGGAGCGGCCCCACCGGCTGCGGTTATAGCGAGCATGGAAAACATGGGCTTCGAAGTAACCCATGTCTATGGCCTAACCGAGACTTATGGCCCCTGTGTGGTCTGCGCACCCCAAGATGATTGGGCTGACTTGTCTATCGACGATAGGGCCGAGCTACTGGCCAGACAGGGTGTCAGAGCGCCGCTGCAGGATGAATTGATGGTTGCAGATCCCCAGACGCTTGAGCCGGTTCCCAAGGACGGAAAGACCATGGGGGAAATCTTCATGCGCGGCAATCTGGTCATGAAGGGGTATCTGAAGAACCCGAAGACAACCCAGGCGTCATTCGAGGGCGGTTGGTTCCATTCCGGTGACCTGGCTGTATGGTACGAAGACGGCTACACGCAGATAAAGGATCGGTCTAAAGATATTATTATCTCAGGCGGCGAGAATATATCTTCGCTCGAGGTTGAGTCGGTGCTGTTTAAGCATCCGAAGATACTAGAGGCTGCCGTTGTGGCGAGTACTGATGAGAAGTGGGGGGAAGTGCCCTGCGCATTTGTCTCTCTCAAATCAGATCAGGAAATGGGGGTCGATGAGCTGATAGCCTATTGCCGGGAAGAGCTTGCGGGTTTTAAGATTCCAAAGAAGGTGGTATTCGGTCCTATCGAGAAGACATCGACAGGGAAGGTGCAGAAATATCTTTTGCGTGAGAAAGCTGAGCAGGTTGGCTATGCAGTTAAGAAGTAGCCCAAGTAATACCGGAATTAAAAAACGGGTCATTTGACCCGTTTTTTTTGGACAATAAGAAGATCGGCGGATCAGAAATGTTCGATCACGTCTCCGACTTCGGCTCCATCGGCTATGTCGAGGTCGACTTCGCGATACAGGTGAATATCACCCCTTACGGCAGAGTTGGAATCGATAATGATTCTGGAGTTTCTGCCTTCGAAGCCAAAGATTCGATTGAGCCAGGATCGCCGGCCCTTCACGACAATGTCGCCCTCGATGATGCTGCCATCGGTTAGGAAAATATCACCATTGCTGGTTTGGACGTCCTCTCCGACACGCGTATCTCTTAGTCTGATTTTTCCATTCACGGTGCTGACTCGTCTCAAAATTTCAGTGCCGGGGTTAGTCTGAATACCGCCATTCACTGTCGTCAGCGACCCGTGTACGGGTACATCTGAGCTAACTCGAATGCCGCCATTGACAGTTTCCGCTCCTGTGATTTCGACGCGCTCATCAAGCTCAATGGCACCGTTAACAGTACCAAGTAGATCCGCACTGGCGCCACTGCCTAGATCGATGCCGCCATTGATTGAAGAAATATCTCCCACCTGCTCTTCGGCAGACACTCGAATGCCGCCGTTTACCTTCGAGATATCTCGTAGTTCGGCCGCATCGACGGACGAGGAATAGAGGTAGCTTCCAAGCAGCATGGCCAGCATAGTCGCCGCGCTTAATTTCATTGTATGGCTCACTTCTTTCATGTTTCGTCTCCTTTCGTTCTTATTGCTCATTCTGAGTGGCTATTGCGCCATGCTGTATAAGTGAGCAAAATGCGCGCCAATATTAATTAGTCAATAAAAACAGAAAGTTATGTTGATTCCCGGTCTCTGCCCGCTTTGGCTATTGGTCGTTTTCACCACTGTAAGTGGTGCGTCTCGCCGCAATCCTCGATTCTTTACAGGGTAATGGCTATGCGCTAATGTGCAGAAGTTTTCGCCAACACTCTCACATTATGGCCTTAGACGAGGCCAGCTATGATTAGGTTACGAACTGTTTCAGTTTTTTTTCGGCAGGGTTTGAGGCAGTTGAGAATGTTATGGAGTAGTTGCCAAGCTTTTTGGCGGCGGCGATATAGAGACTTCGAACACTATTAAAACAGTCCTATGAAGGAATTCAGTATGAACTTTAGAAAAATCTTAACGGCCTTTTTAATTCTTCTGCTAATGCCAACCCTGCTTTCAGCGCAGGGGAGAGTGGTCGAGTCAGACAGTCATCGTTTCGAAGAAGTCGCAGATGGCGTCTGGCTGGTTACAGGCACGGGCTCGGTCTATACCATGAGTAATGCCATGGTACTGGTTGGTGCATTCGATACCCTAGTTGTCGATTCCCATGTGACTCCTGCGGCCTCTCGCGCTCTGCTCGACTCGATCCCTGTTATTACTGACAAGCCTATTCGCTATCTAGTAAATAGTCATTATCACTTCGATCATGCCCACGGTAACCAGTCTTTTCCTGAGGGAATAGAAATAATTGGGCACGAATTTACGCGCAAGAAATTGAACGGTGAGCTAGGAAATGTATTGGAGGAATCTACCTTTAAGAGTTTCTCCGACCCGGTACCTGCAACTGTCGCGAATCTTCAGCGGCAGGCGGCTGCCGAAACAGATCCGGCACGTAAGGCGCAGTTACAAGAGCGGCATCGGGTGCAAAGCGACTACCTGAATGCGATTGGGGAAGTTCAGCCAACGCCTCCCAACATAACTCTCGAAACAAAGATGACCCTGTTTCAGGTAGTCGATGATGGCAGCCGCGAGATTCAGCTTCACCATTTTGGCCGCGCGCACACCGGCGGAGACGTGGTGATATATCTGCCTCAGGATAAGGTGGTATTTACTGGCGATATGATGCTGCCAGGGCTCGCCTATATGGGTGATGGTCATGTGGATGAGTGGCCAGCTACGTTAGACGGTCTGCTAACACTAGACTTCGATACCTGGTTGCCAGGGCATGGCCCGGTAATGCGCACTAAGGAGCCTGTAGGGAACTTTCAGGCATATCTGCGAGACCTGTGGGCCAAGACTTCACAAATGCACAGTCGTGGCGTCAGTGCCGATCAGGCGGCGCAGCAGATAGACATGACCAACCACAGTCAAAACTTTGCGCAGATACGAGGCGCCGGTGTCGATCCTCGAGCGATACGTCGGATTTACCAACTCCTCGATCAATAGCTGAGCGCTTCGAGAATAAAAAAGGGGTTCGATTGAACCCCTTTTTTGTGCCTGCTCCATGCTGCGTCAATTAGTCCAGTCTGGCGTAGGGAGCGACGGAGTAGGGCTTGTTGCTATAGCTATCAATAATGGCTTGCATCGCAGTCACCCCAACGTCCTGCCGTACAGTCAGGTGACGGTAGGACGTGATCTGAGTCATCATGATGCCGATCATATTCTCAACCGGATCAACCCAGAAGATAGTGCCCCAGGCACCGCCCCAGCTAAATGTGCCAGGTGTAAGCGGGTCTCTTGCCGTACCGGCATCGCTCACCAGGCCGAAGCCGAGACCGAAGGTATAGCCTGGCCCTCGAATATACACATCGTGATCACCACTATGGTTGGAGATCATTAGATTTACGGTCTTGGGGCTCAGTAGTCGTACGCCATCTAACTCGCCACCGTTCAGTAGCATCTGGCTAAAACGCCAGTAGTCTGAAACCGTGGAGGAGAGCCCTGCTACGCCCCCGAAGTAAGTTGTCTCTCTAAACTCAGGTGCTCGGAAAAGCTCTATGGTTTGGTCTGGGCCGCTAGGGCTATAGACAGCTGCAACTCGATCGATCTTGTCCTTGGGGACGATGTAAGACGTGTCATGCATCTGCAGTGGGTTGAGTATTTTCTCTTGAAGAAAATCGACTAGAGGCAGCCCGGAAATACGCTCCACCAGGAGAGCCACGTAGTCAGTTGAGCTGCCGTATTGCCAATCGTCACCCGGATGAAAACTCAGAGGCAGAGATGCACGATTGATAAGGGTTTCTTCCAGCGTTGCTTTTCGTGGAAGCAGGGCCAGCTCTTCTTCGGTCAACACTTCGCGACTCGGGTCGACGCCTGCCGTATGTGAAAGTACGTGGCGAAATGTAATGGGTCGGTGGGCAGACATACGGTAGTTCACGCCATTCTCTTCGATAACAACCTGTTTGCCCTCAAGCTCGGGAATCCAATCGGTAATTGGGTCGGTCAGCAGAAAGTGGCCTTCTTCGTAGAGCATCATCAGTGCAGCAGATACTATGGGTTTGGTCATCGACATGATTACGAAGATGGAGTCATCCGTCATCTGCTCGCCCGTTTCCTTGTTCTTCCATCCCTGTGACTCGACGTGAATCACCTTGCCATTGCGCGAGACGAGAGAGACCGTTCCCGCGAGCATATTTGAATCGATATAGCGCTGCATAGTATTGGAGAGTCGCTGCAATCGATCCGATGAGACGCCCACCTCTTCAGGTGCGGCGGTAGGGAAATCGTTTGCCTGGGCAATGTTGCTAAGCATAAACAGTGGCAGAGCTAGCAGCCCTAACGCGGCTCGCTTGATAAGGGGGTGGAGATTATTCATAGACTGACTCCGAATTATTATTATGTGTTATTGAGTGAAGTGGCTTGCACAACAGGGTTCAGTATAGATGAGGCTGCGCGGATTTGACCAGCGTAAGCTTTTGCTGCATTCTCGGGCACTTTCAAAGCGCTAGGGCAGCTATTTGAGTCCGCCGAAGGAATAGTTCATGACAGATGAGTTAGATGTTGATGTGCCAATATTTTTGAAGCCGGGGCATAACGCCGGCGATCTCGTAGAGTCCAGTAAATGGAAGATTCTTCGCCAGGAACATGGCTTAGTAGAGGTTGATGCTCATCTACCCGCACATCTTTTGAACCCCAGAGATCAGCTGTTTGGCGGTTTTACCGGCACCTATGTCGATATGATCTCGATTTTTACTGTGCGGACTCTGTTTAAAAGCCAGGAAGAATTTAAGTGGTCTGCCACAGTGAATATGCGCATAGACTATTTTGCTCCTGTGCTGGGCCCAAGATTCTTGCTTAGGGGCGAGTTGATAAAGGATGGGCGTAGTACATGTCTAGTGGCTACACACTTCACTGACATGGAAGGCAATAAACTGGTTTACGCGATTACAACGCTGCGTAAGAGTAACTAAAGAGAGAATGCCCAGCTTATTCAATTATTCTGCTCAATAAAAAAGGCTAGTCGGATTGCTCCGGCTAGCCTTTTTTATTGAGCAGCTGACTACATAGAGTAGCCTTTCTCGTCGTGGTCAGTGATGTCCAGACCCATCTGTTCTTCCTCCTGCGTCACACGGATTCCCGATGTAACTGCTCCTACCAGTTTGAGCAGCAGGAAGGTAAGAATGCCGGTATAGGCTGCTACCGATAGAACGCCTATTATCTGTACTACAAGCTGCGAACCTACGGTCATCCCCTCGGCAAGGCCATTTCCGCTAAAGATGCCCAAGTTCCCCGACACTAAGATACCGGCTAGAAGAGTGCCGACTATGCCGCCGACTCCGTGAACCGGAAAGACGTCGAGGGAGTCGTCGATCTTAATTTTCTGTTTCAGGTAAGTGGTGGCGAAGTAGCAGATAACGCCGCCGCTAAGGCCGACGATTAGTGCGCCGGCAGGGCCCACTGACCCGGATGCAGGAGTGATCGTTGCAAGGCCGGCCACCATGCCTGTTATAGCGCCTAGGCCACTGGGCTTTCCATGCTTTACCCATTCGATGGCCATCCAGGTCAAAGCCCCTGTGGCGGCGGATATATGGGTGACAAACATAGCCATGCCGGCGCTACCATCGGCTGCCAATGCGCTTCCAGCATTGAATCCGAACCATCCCACCCAGAGCATGCCGGCACCGGTGAAGCTCATGGTCAAATTGTGCGGCATCATGGGTGTTGTTGGAAACCCCTCACGCTGTCCGATGACTATTGCAAATACCAAGGCGCCGATACCCGCGGTTACGTGCACTACCGTGCCGCCAGCGAAGTCGATCAGCCCCATCTGGCCTAGCCAGCCACCGCCCCAGACCCAATTCGCTACGGGGAAGTAGACGATGAGTGTCCACAGAGCCGAGAATAGCAGCATGGCTGAGAACTTAATTCTCTCTGCGAAGGCGCCTACGATTAGCGCTGGAGTGATGATCGCAAAGGTCATCTGAAAAGAGGCGAAGACTGTTTCGGGTATGTCGCCGGAGAGTGAGTCGACGACGACGCCACTAAACATAACTTTGCTTAGGCCACCCCAATAGGCTGATTCTGAGGGTCCAAAGGCGATACTGTAGCCAACTACTAGCCAGAGAATCGAAACGACGACGGCAATGGCGAAGCATTGCATGAGCACCGAAAGTACATTCCGCGTTCTAACGAGACCGCCATAGAATAGAGCGAGCCCTGGCAGGGTCATGAAGAGTACGAGAGCAGTGGAGGTCAAGATCCACGCTGTATTTGCGCCACTCAATGCATCCTGAGCGGCGGCCACACTTGGCAGCAGCAGAAGGAGGGTGGCTGCCAAAATTTTTATTCTTGGAATTTTATTCATCATTGCTTGCGATCCTTATAGCGCGTCGTTGCCAGTTTCTCCGGTTCTAATTCTCACAGTCTGCTCCAGGCTGCTTACGAATATCTTGCCATCCCCTATTTGTCCGCTATTTGCGGATTTGCAGATTGCATCAACTGCCTGGTCGCAAAGCTCGTCCGAGACTGCAATCTCGAGTTTTACTTTAGGCAGGAAGTCGATGACATATTCCGCTCCTCGATAGAGTTCTGTATGTCCTTTCTGGCGACCGAAGCCTTTAACCTCAGTCATGGTCATACCGCTGACCCCTAGCTCCGATAATGCCTCTCGAACATCATCAGCCTTGAAGGGCTTAATAATTGCTGTAATAAGTTTCATTATTTTTCTCCTGCATCATTTTGAGTCGCCGCCGAATTTCAAAGAGGCGAATTTTGCGCAATTCTGGTTCTTTTTTTAATGCTGCTAAATTCTGATGGCTCTATGCTTGATCGAATAACTGCTTCTTTGTTCACTCAACGAAGATGGGGGCTACAATCTTCTTTTCTTAAAATAAAAAGCTACCAGCAGTCACAAAACTTTACCATGCCAATTCAGAAAGCACCAATTAGAAGCAGTATTTTCAATAGTGATTTTACGATGTAATTCATTCTGGTGCGCGAAGGAAAGTTAGCACCCCGGATTCCGAAAAAATGACCCTTATTGGTGCATTATTTCGATCGCTTTATAAAAAAGTGGGGGCAATCACTCACGGGGGGGATTTGTGAGCGATTACCCCCTAGGGGTAGGGACTACTTATGCAGCAACTGGCCGCTCAATTGCTTTCACCGATTGAATTAGTGGCAACATTACAAATACAAACAGCATGATTGAGGTCAAGCCCAGAACGTTCAGCGTCATAGCCAGACCCTCAGTCTGCGCTAAGTAACCGACGAACGGTCCGCTACCAATAAAAGCCAGGCGAAACAGAAAGCTAGTGAATGAATTTGCTGTGGCCCTAAATTCACTCGGTATGCGTCGGTTCATTGCATTCACCAGAATGACTTGGTTCAGTCCTCTGCAGGCAAACAGAAGCAAACCTATGAATATCCCCTGCCAGCCTTGCGCCCATGCGATACCGAAATGACCGACTATGGGTAATAGGCCCATCAGTACTAGTGAACTAATCGGGCCATAGCGGCGCTCAATTACAAATCCAAACCGAGCAGCTACGGCTACCACAATACTTTGTGAGAACCAGAGCAGACCAAACATCGCTAGAGAGATTCCCTGCGCCTCCCAGTAGGGTTGCATCAGCCAGGCGACATGAAACGTTGCCAGGCTATAGAGTGGAATAGCAATAACTACATTTCTTAGCACAGGATCGCTCTTGAATAAGTGGCGTAATACTGCTCCGATCTGGATGCGATTAACTCCCTCTTTGGACTTCTTGGATGGTGGTTCAATAATTAGTAAGGCAAGTATGAGGCACATCCATGCCGCCGCCGATTGAACGATTACCATTACTTCGAATGACCACAGTGCCAAAGCGCCTCCTAGCAAGGCCCCCAATCCTTCTGAACTGCTCCTGAAGAAACCTAATTGAGAAATAGCTTTGCTATGCTCAATCTCGGCTTCATCTTGCAAGGTTTTTTGTGTGTCATACAGTAAGGCCAAGTCTGCGCCTGACAAAAGACTCGCGGCGATTCCTACGCTGATCTCAAAAATAATTAGACTCGTTAATTCGTCCGCAAAATTCAGATAGAAGTAACCGGCACCGTGGATGACGCTGCCAATCACTAGTGCGCTCTTGCGGCCAAACACGTCTGCGAAATATCCTGAGGGCGCCTCAAACACTACAATGGCAGTGGCAAAAACCGCCTGCAGGTAGAAAATATCGGCGAGGCTAAGCCCCTTTGCGATGAAGAAAGGCACGATCACTGGAACAATCACCATGAAACTTTGAAAGAAGGCGAGTCCGTAGATGACGTTTATGTTTCTGTGCAATTTTTTGTGCACAATAGTTCCCCAGTGCCCACATCGCTGTGAGCATTCATAAAAGTTAGAGCAAAAAAAAGACCCCTAGGTTCTAGAACTTAGAGGTCTTTTCTTTAAATCGATTGTTAATCGTTTATTTGTCAGAAATTCACTCCAAGCAGGTCTCCCAATTCTTCACCACGCGTGAACAGAACTGATGACCTGGAATGGTCATAGTCGCTGGCATCTTGATTAGAATTGTTTGAATGTTCATTTGCTTCACAAATATTTAAAAATTAGAAATTTGAATGCGCGGATTCTAATCTCCTTAAAAAATAAGTCAAGCGTAGCGGAGAAATTTTACTAGTATTAATAAAAATTGGGATAACTTAGTAAAACATTCCATCGCTGGGGATTGAAACTCAACTACTCGGGAGGGGGGCTGCTTTCTTGATCTCGCAATATGTATTCAAGCGAAGTTCTCTTTCTGCCCCATAGCGATGCCAGCAGCGACCCGCTGATATTGTGCCAAACACTAAAGAGCGCGCCCGGTAGCGCTGCAGTCGCCGAGAAAAATTGGGTGGCAAGAGCAACTCCTAGACCGGAATTCTGCATGCCTACCTCGATGGCAATGGTCTGGCTCTGTTTTATATCCAAACCGAACAGGCGGCTCACATAGAACCCCCCGGCAAGCCCTGAAAGATTATGAAGAACAACGGCGATTAGCGTGATCAGACCTACATCAAGCAGCCTTTCGGCATTCAGTGCTACTACGATCGCGATAATGAGCAGAATGAGTAGAACCGAGAGAGTAGGAATAAGCGGCTCCACTACCTGGGTTATGCCTTTCAGAAAATACTTACAGGTGAACCCCAGCATTACCGGAATGAATACCATTTGAACAATGCTAAGCAACAGTGCCCAGGTATCTACGCTAATCGTTGCGGAGAGATAGAAAGAGCAGAGTAGGGGAGTTGCTATGACTCCTACGATCGTAGAGACCATGGTCATGCTAATAGAGAGCGCCACATCTCCCTTGGCCAGATAGCACACAACATTGGACGCCGTTCCTCCAGCACAGCTGCCAACCAAAACCATGCCGATAGTGAGCTGGTTTGATAGCTGTAGCATCTTGGAAAATGTGAGGGCGAGTATCGGCATTAGTAAGAACTGCAGTACCACGCCAATCAAGACTGGCTTTGGGTCTTTAGCGATACGTGCTACATCGTCTTTCGTCAATGTGAGACCCATCATAAACATCACGCAAGACAGCAAGGGGACGATGGCACCGCCCAATGCGGCGAAGGGAGCATTTGCAATGAAGGCGATTAGCGAAATCAGCAGCGCCCAGAGGGGGAATAGGCTATTGAATCGGGTAAGCATGCGTTATCTCACAGAGTCTGGGAAAGAATGGTGGCTTAGTTCTTGCGGGTACTGAGGATGAATCGATCACTTCAGGCTATTTCTTTAATTCTTGCTGGAAGAATACGTGTTCAGCGTGGATTCAGCACGAATCTCTACTATGACATGTCTGAGCCTGTAACCTTTTTAGTCCAGTTGCGTCTAAAACCATACAGGCTCTATTTGTTATGCCTCTCACAGGCTCGCGCCGTGAGATTCTACACTTTGGGGGAGCATTCTCAATGGGTCGAATGAACGAGGCGGGCAAGAGGACTAATAGAAGAGAGTGATTTTGTAAAATAATGTTAATTCAAACGGGGAATGATTAATGATTAAGAAAGCTCTACTCCTAGTGATGAGCGTCGTGTTGATGGGATGTCTTGTTACCGTCGACTCGGATTCACGTCCGCTGCAGACGGTTTGGAATGAGTCTGATGTTTCGAGACTGCAGCTCGGCGAAAGCAATCAAGATTGGGTGAGCACCTCGTTTGGCAACCCGATTACTAAGCTAAGCTATGCCGATGGTACCGAGATATGGAAGTACAGGAATCGCTCGGAGAAAGACACCGAAGTTGGGTTATTTCTTGTCTTCTCGGTGGATGTTGAGGAGGAACGCACCGAAACGCTATCCATCGAGTTTACCGATGGGGTAGTGACAAATTACTGGATCGAAGAAGACAGGTTCTAGCTTCGCCATGAAGTAGCCTGGCCCGGCAGTATGCGCTCGGGCTACTTTAGTTTTCCTAGCCAGTTCTCCAGGCTTTCCCAGTCTATCTGGAAGACATGCCTGGCATCTTGCACGATGGCAGAATCTACCTCAGCTCCAGCTAGACGCAGACGCTGAGTCATCGATTCCAGTATACGATCCCACTTGAAGTCATCTTTCTCCCCCACCCGGATATAAAAGGGCAGTTTATTCAGTTCCTGCAGAGCCGTGTCGGTCTTGATGCGCCCTGGCGTAGCTACGACTCCTCGGTAGGCATGGGGATTTAGTGCGGCAATAGCCATGGCTTCGCTGCCGCCACTGGACATACCTACCAATAAGGGTTTGGAGTCTTGCAGTGTGTGGGAGGCGTGTAGCTGTCCGATAATCTGCTCAATCGGGGAGTCATCGGCTGAAGAGAAGCGCGAACCGTCGGCAGACATGGGCACTGCAATCGCCCAGCCGCGGTCTACGAACTCCTTTCCAAGCCAGAACTGCGCCTTCGCCATGAATTCATTGTTTGAGCCTCCTGCGATAAAAATCGCCAGAGGGGGTGGCTCGCCTTCGTTATGGGGTTCAAAGAAGAAAAGCTTCACCGTGCTGCCATTCTGAAGCTCCACATTCTGCTCCGCGGCAAATAGCATACCGGGAGGTAGAAGAATCAGGAGAATAAGCAGAAATAGTCGCCGCGGAGTCATGTTCGAGCCGTTATAGGTGAATTGAGAGAGGCCGAGAGTATAGCAATCATTGCTTTAGCGACGGCGTAGGATGCGACAGAATAACTATTTAAGCCGTTGATTTTACTAAAGAGAAGGCTTTCGGACAGGCCCTGAATACATTACTGTAACTTTTTTCCACACCCAGCGTCTTTACTAACAAATGCGAGCACTTTATCAACAGGCCATCGATCAGTACCGGCATAGGGTTTTTTCCTTTGCCCACTATAGCCTGCGGGTTAAGGAAGATGCCGAGGACGTTACCCAGGAAGTGTTCATCAAGCTCTGGCAGCACTGGCAAAAGATCGATCACGAGAAACTTGGGGGATGGTTGATGCGGGTCGCCCATAACTCGGTTATCGATCATGTGCGAAAACAGCGCCCACAGCAGGCAAACGTTGATCACTATGCCGATGTGGAGGAGCAGGTTGCGCAGGAAAGCGGGGAGGGGCGCCTGGATGAAGATGGGTTTAAGAATCAGCTGCAGGCAGCTATTAAGTCCCTGGAAGACCCTTTTCGCAGCATCGTGATTATGCGAGACATTCAGGGGATGAGTTATGAAGAGATTCAGGTCTGTCTCGAGTTGAGTGCTAGCCAGGTCAAGGTGTACCTGCATCGCGGCAGGCGCAAATTAAGAGAGAAT
>Ga0115558_1000921_pt1 | contig 18279 bp, 10 predicted proteins | sample COGITO_mtgs_1104_4_FD_87279 | JGI IMG/M metagenome (GOLD analysis project Ga0115558, IMG submission 87279) | Pelagic marine microbial communities from North Sea - COGITO_mtgs_110426 | ecosystem: Environmental > Aquatic > Marine > Epipelagic | place: Germany:Helgoland, sampling site Kabeltonne... | reverse complement strand
GATATAGCAAAGGGTGGGCTCCCAAATGGGGTAGAACCTGAACTAATGCCTATCACTACGGGACTAGGAGAAATATACCAGTATGTGCTCACCGTAGATAGTGCACACAAGGACAAGTATACCAATGCAGACTTACGTACTATACAAGACTGGATCGTAAAACGACAGCTCAATGGAACCAAAGGAATTATAGAAACCAGTAGTTTTGGGGGCTACTTGAAACAATATGAGGTTGCCGTAAATCCAGCAGCACTTCAAGCTAAAAATCTTCATCTCAGCGAGGTTCTCACCGCTCTAGAGCAAAACAATGCGAATAGTGGTGGTAGCTATATAGAGAAAGGTCCTAATGCATTTTATATACGTACAGAAGGCCGAGCAGAAACCATAGACGACATAGCTAACACACTGGTTACCAATAAAAATGGCACTCCTATAACCATAAGAGACATTGCTGAAATAAAAGAAGGTAGCGCCAAACGGTACGGAGCTATGACGATGGATGGCAAAGGTGAGGTAGTAGGCGGAATTACACTGATGCTCAAAGGTGCAAACACCTCTGAAGTGCTGAGTAATGTAAAGAAACGGATGACAGAAATTGCTCCTTCTTTACCCGCAGGAGTTACCATCTACCCCTACCTAGACCGCAGTAAACTAATAGGCAAAACAATAGATACGGTAAGCAGAAACCTAATAGAAGGTGGATTGATCGTTATCTTCATTCTATTCCTTGTCTTAGGTAACTTTAGGGCAGGAATTATAGTAGCCTCAGTAATACCTCTATCTCTACTTTTTGCGATGATTTGTATGCATATTTTTGGCATATCAGCGAACCTGATGAGTCTAGGCGCTATAGACTTCGGCATCGTAGTAGACGGTGCGGTGATTATAGTAGAAAGTGTGTTGCACGTTCTTACCATAGGCTATCTAGGTAAAAAGCTCACCCAAACTGAGATGGATGGAGTCATCCAAAAATCAGCAAGTACTATCTACCGTACAGCTGCTTTCGGGGTGCTTATCATCCTTTTGGTATTCATCCCTATTCTAACACTAGAGGGGGTAGAAGGCAAGACGTTTATCCCAATGGCACAGACCGTTAGTTTTGCCATTTTCGGATCATTGGTATTCTCACTGACCTATGTGCCAGTTATGGCATCTCTAGTTCTCAAAAAGACTATATCCTCGGATAAAAATAAAGCTGAACAATTCATAGAAAAACTAAATGGGAGTTACCTGCCATTACTTTCAAAAGTATTGGATACACCTAAAACTACTGCTAGTATAGTCCTTGTAGTATTTGCATTTAGCATTTTCCTTTTCACTAGAATGGGTGCAGAATTTACTCCCACTCTGGAAGAAGGAGATATAGCGATGCAACTCAGTATAAAACCGGGAAGCTCTCTGCAGGAATCTATACACACATGCTCTAAAGCCGAGGTTATACTCATGAAAAACTTCCCGGAAGTGAACCACGTAGTCAGTAAGATAGGAACTGCGGAAGTACCGACTGACCCTATGGCTATAGAAGATGCCGATGTGATGATTATTCTCAAAGAAAAAGAGGAATGGACCACTGCTACTTCGCGAGAAGAACTCGTAAAGAAAATGAAAGAAAAACTAAGCGTTATCACCTGGGCTAGTATGGAATTCACTCAGCCTATCCAACTTAGATTTAATGAGTTAATGACAGGTTCTAAGTCTGATATCTCTGTCAAAATATTTGGTGAAAAACCAAAACTACTCAAAAAGAAAGGAGATGAGGTAGCCAAGCTAATAGCCAATATCCCTGGTGCAGCAGACATAAAAGTAGACCAAACAGAAGGTCTACAACAACTCACCGTGAGAATAAACCGAGAGAAAGCCGCTCAACAGGGCGTACAAGTAGAAGCTATTAACACTGCAATTCGCACCGCATTTGCAGGTGAATCTGTGGGTAGTATTTACGAAGAAGAACGGAAATTTGAGTTAGTGGTGCGGTATGATGCGGAGGCTAGAGATGAGGTAGATTTAAATAAAATCTATGTCGCAAATGCTGCAAATGAATCTATACCGTTATCTGCAGTAGCAGATCTAGTGCCTTCCGTAGGACCCATGCTCATCAGTAGAGAGCAAGCACAGCGGTTTATCAATATTGGGATAAACGTAAGAAATACAGACGTCGCTACCTTGGTAGAAAGCATACAGAAAAAACTAGATGCAACCTTAAAATTGCCTCCAGGATATGTGATCAAATATGGAGGTCAGTTTGAGAATTTACAGCGAGCAAGTAAACGACTTATGGTCGCCGTACCTGTAGCGTTAGCTATCATATTTATTCTCCTCTATCTTGCATTCGGGAGTACGCTAGATGCTGCTATTATTTTTATGGCAGTGCCGCTGTCCGCTATTGGTGGAATATTGGCTTTGATACTTCGCGATATGCCTTTTAGTATCTCTTCAGGCATCGGATTTATTGCACTCTTTGGGGTCTCGGTACTCAATGGTATTGTCCTCATTAGCTCCATAAAAGGGAGAAGTCTTGCTGATTTTCCTTCAGCCAAAGACCTGGTTATAACCGCTTGTACTCATAGGCTCCGTCCGGTATTGATCACCGCTCTTGTAGCTGCTCTTGGATTTATTCCGATGGCCTTTTCTAGCGGAAGTGGCGCGGAGGTGCAGCGTCCGCTAGCCACCGTAGTTATTGGAGGACTAGTTTCATCCACGTTGCTTACACTCATTGTACTGCCACTCTTATACTATGTATTCAATAAAAAAAGATGGAGCAAAATGCTTGGAGTACTGGCACTTCTTTTCTTAGGTGTACAAACTGCAAATGCTCAAGTAAACGGGCCAGATCAGTACACCCGAACAGACACTGTCAGCACCTTTGAAAACCTACTGGAGCGAGCGACAGAAGGCAATCTAGCTATAAAAAAACTAGAGGTACAACTAGCTAAAGTATACGAAGAACAAAAAAGCAATAAAAGCTTTGGAGCCACACAAGTAGACTACTCTGGTGGGCAGATAAACTCCGCTGTATATGATAATCAGCTGAATGTAAATCAGGATATTTCTCCCCTTCTGCAAAACGGAAAATGGAACAAACTAGCAGACAATCAACTGCAGCTTCTACGTAATGAAAAGTCTCTCTTGCTCAATAATTTGAAGTATGAGTTATATAAGGAATACGTCTATTGGCAATTTGCAGATGCGCAACACTCCTACTATCTCAAGTTAGAAGACCAACTTAAAAACCTTCTACCGGTGATAGAAAGCAGATACGCTAACGGAGAGATAGATGCTATGGACTGGATTTTTGCTAAAAATGAACTGGCCAAACTACAGGCTAGAATACTTGCGGCACAAACCCAAAAAATGAAAAGGGAGCAGGCTATCTACAGTATAGCATTTTTGCCAAGTGGCACTCCATTAGAGAGCGTTCCTTTTGAGCGACACTTAGAGCCGATTGTACAATTCGACTCTTCTAGCTACCAACAATTTTATGCTACTAAAAGTGATGCTATTTTGAATGCAGCTAGCTTGCATAAGAAATTAAACAATACTCCTAGCATAAGTGCTGGCTATTTTCATCAGAGTTTGGAGAATGAGTTTGGGTTTCAAGGCTTAAATCTTGGCATAGCCATACCCATAGACCGCAGCAGAGCAAATGCAGCTAAAGCTATAGGTGAGTTAGAAAAGAATGTAGTATTACAAGAGCAAGCGCAACAAGTGCAAGATTTCAATCTAATACTACTCCAAGAGAAACAAAAACAGAAAATACTTGCCAAAAGTGAGCTTATTTATACGCCCACATTCTTGACGGAAAACCAAAAAAATATCCTCAGATTAAACAGTAAACTAGCTGAGGGAGAAATAGATGCAGCCACTTATGGCCTGTACCTACAAAACATAATAAACACGGAAGTAAACTACCTAGGGTGGGTACTTCAGTGTAATCTTAATCAAATAGAAATAAACTACCATACGCAACTAAAATGAATAGTAAATTAACATATATCGCACTATTCGGTGCGCTGATACAAGCTTGTAGCACAGATGTAGAATCTACACAAGATGCACAAGAAACTGCCACCACAACTCTAAGTAGCTTGGCGCAAAATGAAAACATAAAAATAGGAGAAGCTACACTTCAAAATATAGGCTCTGAGCTATCGTGCAATGGGAAAATTCATATTCCACCCAGTGATGATATATCTGTACACAGCAGAAGCGGTGGCTACATTACTGAGATAAACTACCTCCCAGGCGAGTATGTACAAAAAGGCAAAGCGCTCATGCATATAGAAAATCCAAAGTTGATAGACTTACAACGTATATTTTTGGAGACAAGCGCCGACTTGGCACTCGCTGAAAAAGAGTACCTACGGAAGGCTGCTTTAAAAAGAGAAAGTGCTACTAGTGAGCACCAATATGACGAAATGCTAGCCAACAGAGATAGGCTTAAAGCAAGCTATCTAGGGTATAAAGCTCAACTGCAAGCGCTAGGAGTAAGTACTGCTGATTTAGAAAAAACCAAGGTATACCAAACCACTGTAATCATAACTGCCGAAAAAAGTGCCTATGTGAGTGCAGTGACAGTGAATAAAGGTCAATATATACTGCCCGAAACACCGCTCATGCAGCTTGCATCAGACGAGCACCTGCACATCGAGCTAAAAGTATATAGTCAAGATGCAGATAAGGTGAAAGTAGGACAAACTGTACGATTTTCGGTAGGTGCTACCGACGAGCAATATGCAGCCGAAGTGGTGCATATTAATCCGGTTCGCGATGCCAAAGATGGAAGTTTACTGGTGCATTGTCATTTTGACAAAAACACAAAAATAAAGGCGGGTATGTTTGTGACTGCTTATATAAACGTGGGCCAAAATAACATGCTATGCCTTCCTCCATCTGCCCTATTAAAAGTGGGAAATAGCTATACCGCATACCGGGTAATAGGTAATGAAATTAACCCTATAACCCTTACAAATGTCATACAAAATAAGGAGTGGATGAGTGCCAAAGAAATAGTAGTCCCAGGAGTGCAATGGGTTACAGAAGGGGCATACTACGTAGAGTAATTAAATTATATCAAACGTGAAAAAGTTGAAATTATCAATAACGCTTATTCTAGGAATAGGCGTTATGATTTTAGCACAGAGCTGCGAAAAAGAGGGAAGTAGCAAAGGCTGTGGAGAATCTAACATAAGTCGTGCTGGAAGTGACGAAAGCCATAATAACAACCAAAACTGTATGAGCTGCCATGCAAGTGGAGGCTCAGGTGAAGGGTGCTTCTTCGTGGCCGGGACCGCATACAAGAGTGATAAAACAACAGCTGCCAACGCTGGAAGTATTAAACTATACACTGAAGCAAATGGCGGCGGAACACTAAAACATACGGTAGCCATAGATGTATTGGGAAATTTTCATACCACTGAAAACATAGATATGACTGGACTATTCCCTGCTATTACCCTTGGCGGTAAAGAGCACTATATGAGCACTGCACCTAGCAATGGATCGTGTAATACCTGTCATGGAGTGAGCACAGATAAACTGTGGGGTGAGTAAGATTTAGTAGACCTCTGGTTTTATTTTCACCTTATTTTTTCGCATATGTTAATGTGGGATGTGAATAGATAAACCACCTGTTATGAAAAATCCATTACTATGATTTGGCTGATCTGCTCCGGTGAATACAGGCGCCATTATACCAAGATCTATTGCACCTACGTCACCTAAATTTGCTTGTAAGGCTGCATTGGCGTATGACAACTCTCGCCAGTAGGGCCTACCTCCGTTATCACCACGCTTTGCTAAAAATAAGTTGTTTACTAATCCGCACTCAAGCGTAAGACTTTCTCCAAATTTTCTAGCAATCCCAAAGTTAATATCACTCTGCTCATACAAGTGATTAAACCGCACTTCAGAACGAAGGCTAAAATTATCATCAAACTGATATTCCCACGGAGCAGAAAGTTGCAAATAGTAAAGGGGTCCATTCTCATAGAAAAGTGTTCTTAAGTCAAAACCCCAAGTTGCAATAGCTGATATATGTAGTTTTTTGTAATTTGCTACCTCTAGTTTAACCCCAAGTGAGAACCATTCATAGTTCTCCTCAAAATCACTCTCTGACCAATCATAATCATACCCAAAGCGTACTTCATGGACATTACTTAACCCTTTTCTAAGAGCTATATGAGATGACTTGCGTAGAAGAGGTGATGCGTAATCTACATCACAATTCATCATCTGACCAAGTTCTACTTGCATACCCTTATTCGGGATAACACGAGTATTGCTTATTCCGCTTAATCTATCTGATTTTACCTGAGCATAGCTCAAATCAGAAACCATTACTAACAGAACTAAAAGTTTAAGAATTTTCACACCTCAAAAATAGTACTATTTGTCTATTCCTTCCAGCATAAAGATAAATGCAAATTCTTTAGCAGTTTCTTTGAGTGCCTCGAATCTGCCGCTCGCACCTCCATGGCCTGTTTCCATATTACAGTCCATGATGAGAATATTGTCATCGGTTTTTACTTCTCTTAGTTTAGCTATCCACTTGGCCGGCTCCCAGTACTGCACTTGGCTATCGTGTAATCCTGTAGTTATAAGTGTATTTGGGTAGTCTTTAGCTTCTATATTGTCATACGGTGAATAGCTTTTTATGTAGTGGTAGTGCTCCTCCTCATTGGGGTTTCCCCACTCATCATACTCACCAGTAGTCAGTGGAATGGTATCATCCAACATCGTACTTACCACATCTACGAAAGGCACTTGGGCTATCACACCATTCCATAGATCAGGGCGCATATTCATCACCGCACCCATGAGCAGACCTCCTGCACTGCCCCCTTGGGCGTATAAATGCGCTGTGGTAGTAATCTCTTCAGCTATGAGATGCTCTGCACAGTCTATATAATCCGTAAATGTATTTTTCTTCTTTAGCAATTTACCATCATCGTACCACTGTCTTCCAAGATCCTCTCCTCCTCGTATATGTGCTATCACATACACAAATCCACGATCTAGCAAACTCAATCTGATAGAGCTAAAATAAGGGTCTAGCGAATGGCCATATGAACCGTAAGCATAGAGTAGAGTTGGCCGCTTTTTTAGCTCTGGATTCTGACCCTGCACTTGCTTTCGGTACACCACACTCATTGGCACTTTTTTACCATCACGAGCTGTGGCCCACATGCGTTTACTATCATACAGGCTTTCGTCATATCCACCCAGTACTATCTGCTGCTTCAGGAGCACATTCTCTCTAGTGGCCATATTGTAATCAAATACACTACTCGGCGTAGTCATACTTGTATATCCGTACCTGAGTATCTCCGTATCAAAGTCAACATTGGTGCTCGTCCAGCAATTGTATGTCTCAGACTCAAACTCCATGTAGTGCTCCTCATTCGTCTTTTGGTTAATCACTCTTATGAAGTTTTGACCATTGGTGCGTTCTTCCACCACCATGAAGTTGCGAAAAGTTTCTATCCCTTCTAGTAACGTATCTTCCCTATGGCCTATCACTTCTTTCCAGTTACTACGCCCTGTTAAAACCTCATCGGTTTCCATGAGCTTAAAATTCTGTGCATCCCAGTTCGTCATGACATACCACTTGTTTTCAAAATGGCTAATGCTATACTCTAGTCCACGGATTCTTGGCTGAAAAACAGTAAACGCATCATCTGGTCTATCAGCGGGTATAAACTGATACTCGCTGGTAATACTCGCTCCACTGCTTATAATGATGTACTTCTCACTTTTGCTTTTATACACTCCACAATTAAATGTATCATCCATCTCAATGAAGCGTACCTTCTCTTCTTTAGTGAGTATATTGTATGACATTATCTTAGCGCTCCGCAGGGTAGTCTCATCTTTGAGCGTAAAAAATATGGTTTGGCTATCCCCAGCCCAGCTAGCCCCGCCAGTAGTGCCAGGTATGTTCAGCTCGAGTATTTCTCCGGTCTCCATACTCTTCATTTTGAGTGTGTAGATTCTGCGACTAACCGTATCTTCCCCAAATATCAGGTACTTATTATCTGGGCTAATACTGAGTCCTCCTACACTATAATAGCTATGCCCTTCTGCCATTACATTTACATCCATCAGTATTTCCTCTGGATTTTCCATAGTATCCTTTTTTCTGCAGTAGATAGGATATTGACCTTCTTCTATAAAACGGGTGTAATACCAGTATCCTTTTTTCTTGTAGGGTACAGACTCATCGTCCTTTTTGATGCGGCTTACCATTTCTTCATAGAGCTCTTCCTGCAGCTTTTCTGTAGGTTTCATCACCTCTTTTCCGTAGGCATTCTCTGCATTCAGATAGTCTATGACCTCCGAGTTTTCTCGATCATTTAGCCAAAAGTAATTATCTATACGTGTATCGCCGTGTATTTTCAGTTCCTTAGGTACTTTTTTAGCTCGTGGTGCTTGCATGGTGCAATGATACGAGTGATTGAGACATGGAAGAACAGAATAATGAAATGATCGGATAATTGAGGTCACTATTTGAAATACTGATGATAGTAACGCCGCTGGTAAACGCTCATTGACATGTTAAAAACGGGGTTGAATGTGTTCGTGTCCTCACGAACTTGCGCACAAAACATCTTGTTTTCATTATATTTGGAGTATATGAAAAATACTATCCTCTTCTTTGTTATTCTATTTGTTTTAGGAGCTTGTAAAGACGATAGTCAGCCGGAGCCTGATGCGGGAGTTGTTTATGAGGATTGGAAGATTCTTCCGGATTCTGTCATTCCGCACAATCAGGAAATAATCACCATAGAATCAAGGTTAAATAAAATCTTTGTTCAAACTAAGAGTAGAATTTACGTTTTAGATACTAATCTGGTTCAGCTGGAAATTATAGCATCACCTACTGAGTCTGGTACATATCAGACGTGGGGGCCTAAATATGGCGAACAATATGCCCTATTTAGAAATGAATGGAGTGGACTGACTATAGTAGATTTAAATCAACCTTCAGATAAATCTGTGACATACAAGAGTAATAAATTACTCTTTGGTGATGATGTTTTTAATTGGCATCATTCTGGTCTAGTGAATGATAATGAATTTAGTGTTGTTTCCATGGTACGTGAAGGTGATAAGGTTTTCACTAAACTAACTTTTTTCCATATTGAACATTCTTCTAATAGTCAATCCGCTATCAACATTATACTTGATAATGAAATGGTACTAGAAGCCAAAAATAGGCCAAACAACGGATGGCCCTCAGGAGATATTCGCGTGTTTAAAAACGAAACACTAACGATTCCTATCACAAATAGAGACTATAGAGCCTTTGACAACGATAAACTAGTAAGCCAACATATTTATGGTATGAAGAATATGTTTGAGTATCAAGGCGTGCTATATGCTGTAGGTGACACCCATACTATTGTGCCCAGTGGAGGAGGTTTTAAGTTTAGAGGATTATTCCAATCTTTTGACAAAGGGAAAACTTTTAACAAGCATATTGAAAATTCTGAAATCTCAGAATTTGACCTTACAGCTTTTCAATTCAAAATTATTGGTAGTGAGTTAGTTGGTTATGGAGGTGGCCGCCAATATTTTTTTGATCCATCTTCGGGAGATCGCAAAACGATAAATGTAGATGGTTTTGGCGGATTTATCTGTATCGAAAAAGCAGCAACCAATGTTTTGGCTAGTGCTGGAACAGGAGTCTACTACAAAAGCTGGGAGAGCTTTTTGAATAAGTAAGATCGCTCTCCGTTTTCAAGTTACTTCTGCTATCCACGAGCCACCCGCCCACACTATATAGATGACAGTCAAGAACCATAAGTAGGAATTTGATACAAGTCAAACGAATAATCCATTACCTTTGTTGATTAGGAAGAAGTGCTGCATTATACCACACATACACACAGTGAAAAAGCCGAATGGGTGACTTTCATTCACGGAGCAGGAGGTAGCAGCAGTATCTGGTACAAGCAAGTACGTGCTTTCCAAAAGCACTTCAATGTGCTACTCATCGATTTACGTGGACATGGAAAGTCTAAAAAACCAATTTACGAAAAACTGAAAAGGTACCGTTTTGATACTATAGGAAATGAGGTAGTAGAAGTGCTAGACCACTTGAAAATAGCGTCCACTCACTATGTAGGTATCTCACTAGGTACGATAGTCATTCGCGAAATAACCGAACGATTTCCTACACGCACGCTCAGTATGATAATGGGTGGTGCTATTATGAAAATGAACCTGCGGGGACAAGTACTAATGAGACTAGGAGTAATGCTGAAGTCTGTAGTCCCTTACTTGCTGTTGTACAGGTTCTTCGCTCATATTATTATGCCCAAAAAGAGCCATAAAGAGAGTAGAAATCTATTTATAAATGAGGCCAAAAAACTCTATCAAAAAGAGTTTAAACGTTGGTTTACACTGGTAGCAGATATCAATCCTCTACTTAAGTATTTTAGATTTAAAGATGCAGGAGTACCTACACTTTACATTATGGGAGAAGAGGACCACATGTTTCTCCCCAGCATCACCAAAATAGTGAAAGACCACCAAAGCTCTACGCTACATATAATACCCGACTGCGGACACGTGGTAAATGTGGAACAGCCTCATGTTTTTAATGATGTTGCAGTGAGGTTTATGAGAGGGGTGTAGGGAGCTCTTTCTACAAAAAAGTCAATCCAATAGGCACATCGGTAATCCACCCCGTAATGCTATATCTCCTTGCTAGTGCAGGCAGCACCTCATGCTCCATTTCCGACATAAAAACCACAAAAGTGCCAGCCACAGGAGTAACTTTAACATTACCATTGTCTGTATATAGTACAAGCTCCCCACCATCTCCTGATTGCCAGTCTGTAAGGTAAAGGACCACCGTAAAAAACCGATGCTGATGTCCTTTGAAACGGACTCGGTGCTTTTTGTAAAAACTCCCTTTTTCATAGATGGCATACATGAGTTCTATATCCTTCAAGGGCAAGAAAAAGTGACGATTGAGTTGAGGAATGAGGTCTCTTACAAAAGTGGAATAGTCTGCTACCAATTGATTCTTGGGCTCACGATCTATCCATAGAATAGAATCTTTGCGTATGGACTCGTCTATTACTAGTGAAGCACCTTTGCCTATACCTGCTTTTTTAAACTGGTCTTGCTCATACTGCTGGTCCATATAAGCACGCAGTCTTGTAGCTGTATCTGCGGAAACAGATTGTTGGCCAATGTAATACCCGCTTTGCTCTAGGGCAGATAGCATTTCTGAAACGCCGTCTACCAACACTGCTGTGCTCAATTCGTGATGCTATTTTAAAATCGGCGTGAAAATAGCTAAATTTTTATCTTTATATTTGGTCTTTATACGATATGAAAAGGCTAATTACACTCATCATCTACGCTTTATCTTTTAGCTATGTACAAGCTCAAATCACAGGCGAGTTCAAAAACTTTGACCCCAAGAAAAATGACAACATAGAAGTACAGGTAAATTACCATTCAGCCCTAGATCAAGAGTACACTAGACTCAAGACTAAGCCAGATAGCTCGGGGAGCTTTGCTAAAGACTTATTATTGAACTTTATGTTTGAATCAAATTGGAAGTGTGTACGATTTGATAGAGTAGTTGTTAGGTTTCTATTACCGAGTTTGTTTTATCACCATCAGACCTTGTAGATCATTCAGATTATGACCAGATAGTAAATGTACTTTAACCTAATTAAATCTTACCTAGAATGAATTTATAGTTGGAGATAAACCTTCTTAGTTTAAATAACGGCTCTATTTATCATAATATTGCAAAGTGAGCACAGCACTATATATGATTCCTAACTTCATAGGAGAATTTGACCCCGAGTACCTTCCTAAGCGCACCCTAGAAGCGACGTATAAAATCACCCATTTCATTGTAGAGAAAGAAAAGACAGCACGTGCTTTTCTGAAAGCGATAAACCATCCTACGCATCAAAATGATTTTGTATTCGTAGAGCTAGACAAGCACAATAACTATGTGGGGTTCAAAATGTTTTTCAATGAATTCATCGGTACGCAGAGCATAGGTGTACTCTCAGAGGCTGGCTTACCCGCCATAGCAGACCCAGGAAGTGAGGTGGCTAAATATGCCCATACCAAAGGTGTGAAAGTAATACCTCTAGCAGGTAGCTCATCGCTATTCCTAGCGCTGATGGCGAGTGGATTTAATGGCCAACGATTTAAATTTAATGGGTATCTTCCTATCGACGCACGAGATAGAATGATAGCGCTGAAAGATATGGAAGTGCGCTCTCGCAAGGCGTCTCAGATTTTTATGGAAGCACCCTATCGCAACAATCAATTTCTAGAGTTCCTCATCAAAAATCTACAAAAAGATACCAAGCTATGTGTGGCTGTAGATATCGAAAAGGAAGGAAAAGAAACCATTATCTCCAAGCCTATATCTGAATGGAAACCACGCGAAATAGAACTACATAAGAAGCCGACTATTTATATCATAGAGGGATAAAAGATGTTCTTTTTTTAACCTTACTACCTCCTTCTACCCGAATAGGTCATAGCTTCTCCTTTGCCGAAGCCATAGCTAAATCCGAAGGTGATGAAGCGTCCGCGTAAACTTCGATTATACAAATAGAAGCTGGGCTGAGAAGTGAAATTTTCGCGTATACGAGACTCAAAAATATCTCTCACACTGAAACTAAAAACTCCTTTGCCCTTTAGAATCTTTTTTCTGACGCCTAAATCAGCAAATATCATACTCGATTGAACTCCTTGTATGGTTTGTTCCTTGGACCTGAAATGCCCCGTAGTTTCAAAATCAAATCCCAATGGAAACTTGATTTTTGTAGTCAATTTAGAACTCCATGTAGAAGCATTGAAATCAAAATTAGTACTTTCAAATGTGCCCTTTCGTATGAAACTACCGAAATTAAAATCTCCGTTAAAAGACAATCTTTTAGTAGCACTATATTTCCCATTGAGCTCCAAACCTGATATTCTGTTCGTTCCTATATTATAAGGAGAAGTGATACTTATATTATCTTCAAACGTAGAAACACGGTCAATCTTTTCAGTCGTATAGCGATGATATAAACTAGCGTTTACCGAAGCTTTTTTATACGTGAATAGGGTTGAAATTTCATACGAATCAGTAAATTCTGGCAGTAGTTCTGGATTTCCTCGGCGAATAGAAAAATTATTTCTAATATTGAAAAAAGGGTTTAGATCCCACATCCTCGGTCTAAAAACACGTCTAGAATATCCTGCTTGCATGCTTACCGTCTTAGATATCTTGTAAGATGAATGTACGCTTGGGAAAAGGTTTCGGTAATTTTGATTGTTCCTCTCTGCTGTGTTTTTGAGGAGTGTATTTAGCTGAGTGTTTTCCATCCGGAGCCCTAGCTTTAAGCCCCACTTATCCCCTTCATACGCTCCAGTAGAATAGATGCCTAACACATTCTGAGTAAACTCGAAGACATTGGTTAATCCTTCATCTACTATATATTCATCCGCCACAAGGTTACTGACAGAGAAGTCATTACCTACATCTGTAGTGGCATATTGAGATCCAGCTTCTAGTGTAATTTTTTTAGTGATAGGATTGGTGTAGTCTAAATTAAAGGAGTAGCTAGCTTCGTTAAATTTGGTATTCGTCCGCTGATTACTGACCCCTTCAAAATTCTCGATTTGATTATTGGCAAATTCAGAAGACTGGTCTTTACCAAAAAAATTACCAATCGCAGAAAATAATAGTGTGTGCTCTTTTTTGTCCTTAAAATCCTTTTTGTAATTCAGTTCATATTGCCACTTTGGATTGAGCGCTGAAGTTACCTCTGTTCTATTCCATTTAGAAAGGATCTGTCCGTTCTCGTCTATTCTTTCAAAATTCGTTTCAGAGGGCTGATCTTCTATCTCATAAGCAAAATTTCCAGATAGTGTAATTACATTGTACGCATTAATGTAATAATCTGTACCTAGCACAGCATTATAAAAAAGCTCATTCCGGTACTCTAAACCTTCACTGTTTACTGTAGTTTGATTGACCAAGTCTCTATTGACATTTTCTCGTATACGAGGCAATTCACGATACCCTACCCCCAACTGAGTAAATAGATTAAACTTTTCTGTTCTTCTATTTAAGCTCAACCCAAAGCTGTGATTATGCGGTGTCCCAGTATTCAAACTTACGCTGCCATTGAGTCCTCGCCGCTCTTCTTTTTTAAGCACTATATTGATGATCCCAGAAGTTCCTTCAGCATCATATTTAGCTGACGGGTTTGTGATTACCTCTATTTTTTCAATCATATCTGCGGTGATGGTACCCATAGCATTCCCTTGATCACTAGCTATCACAGATGGTTTCCCGTTTATGAGTACTTGTACTCCTCCACTTCCTCGTAGACTTATATCACCTTCTATGTTCACGTTTACCGACGGGACATTATTCAGTACTTCTAGGGCACTAGCTCCTGTACTACTTATGTCTTTGCCTACATTAAATACTCGTTTATCTAGTTTAAATACGGTCGACGACTTTTCTGCACGAACAGTTACTTGACCTAGAGACTGATTATTTTCTAAAAGTACTACTGTGCCTACATTAGCGATCCCACTCTCAAACTGGAGGCCACTTACCTCCTTAGTGGCATATCCCATAAAAGCGATTTCAAGGTAGACCTGTTGTATATCTGTTTGTAAGGTAAACGTTCCATTTTCACGACTCGTTGTTCCGGTTATTCTAGTGCTGTCTTTAGCATTATAGACCATCACAGTAACAAAACCGAGTGGCTCGTTGGTATTTCCCTCCTCTATACTACCTTGAATGGTATAGGAGTTCTCTTGCCCTAAGGTAGTTAGATATATGACTGCTGATAGGCAAAATAAGAAAAACCTGGTACTGAACCTGAACATAACTCTTAAACGTATAGCACCCATAATCGTTCTGAAAATTTGAAGATTTTTTTGATGTGAACTATTTTCCAGATAGAACTTACTTTAATATTGTGATAGTGCCACTTAGGTTATGGCTTACTCCATCTGCTCCGACAGCATTAATGATATAAAAATATGCTCCTTCAGGTGCTTTCTTGTTTTTCACAGTTCCATCCCAAGGCTGCATACATTCATCTGTTTCAAAGATCTTCTCTCCCCATCTGGAATATATTTCCAAATGATACCGTGCTATGTAAAGTCCTCTTGGACTGTAGGTGTCATTTACTCCATCACCATTAGGCGTCATAGCATTGGGTGCATAAATATGAGATTCTAAACCCCCACATTGCAAATTAGATTTCGATCTTAATACATTACTACTTACTGCCTCTACTAGGTAACAAGCGTTTGCAGCACACTCTATGTCTGTTGATTTATCTATATAGGTAGTATCGTCTCTGTTTACGATGTTCGCTATTCGGGTAAATCTGTAACCATTCTCACTTGGACTGGCACGGTATACTAGATAATGTGTAAATTCATCGTCCCACACGTGCTCTCTGGTCCAGGTTAATTTTGGGTAACTAGAAATATCAGGTTCTACCTTTAAGAGTATAGAACTTACGTCTCTGGCAGCATCACTTTCAGTAGCACATTCATCTATGTGACTCACTGAATAAGTGTAGCGGCGATTCTGTACATCTACAAGGTCATCATAAATGACAGTGCGAAAGTTTGCACTCCACTTTGAGGTATTACCGTCTAGATCCTTACGCTCTATATTATATTCTTTAATAGGCAAAAACGGATTCCCAGATGTATCTAGGGTGATTTCTATGTTTTTATTAAGCTCTACGGATATGTTAGTGATAGAAGGCGATACGAGGCTATAATCCCATATAGGTCTCACGTGGCAAGTATCACTAAATGAAATATACTCACCATTCGCAGTCACCTTATACTTCTGTACTTCATCACAATTCACATGGACACTATCCGTGTAACTGAACTCATTTCCAGCCACACTTCCTATAAGCTCATAGCCAGTATTTCCTTCTCTATAAATAGTATATCCATCTACTACATCCCATCCCAAATATGGAGTCCAGTTTACCTTACGAGCCATAGATACGGACTCTCCGTTAGTGTGCACTGTACAATGTGTTTGTGTGCTTGGAGGAGTGTTACAACCATTTTCTACTTGAAGCGTGAGACAGACAGCCCCTTGCTCAGGATTTAGTCCAGTTAGGGTAACAGACTCCTCAGAACTAGTGTTCGATTCCCATAGCAATGTGCTACTCCCATCTCTTAGCTCATATTTTTCAAAAAGCCCTGTAGTATCCCTTTCCAAGTTTATGAAAATCTCATTATCACCTCCTACACTTATGTAAGTAATAGCTGCATTGGAGAGTGTGCTAGGTCCGGCTACTTTGAGCACGGTAGTCTTAGAGCTAGTGTCACTGCAATTGGCCTCATTCGTAGCTATTACCTTCACATCAAAATAGCCATCCATACCTGCGGCTATTACTGGATCATTGTCTGTGGATTCTAGTACATTATCAAAATAGGTAAATACAGAAAGCACCCCAGTATCCGTAACCATCTGAGGATAAATACGAATACTATCTCCTAAGCAGTAAAACTCCTTGTCCAAGGAAAAATCCACAGTAATCGGATATATTTTCACCTTCTTAGTAATGGAATCTTGGCAGCCTAAACTATCCGTAACTACCAGCTTCGTGAGCTCATCTGCGCTGCCTAGAGTATGAGAGAAAATTTCTCTGTCTACATGTGACGTACTACCTACTGTCCAGTCTAATCTTATCCTAGGAGTGGCTGTGGTAGACAGATTTATAAACTCAGTAGGTAATAGTGGGCAAGACTTGGTCCATGTGAAATCTGCTACTGGCAGAGGAACTACTCGTGTTAAAAGTTCATTTAATAAAGGATACTTACAAGATGCGTCAGACACCAAAAGTCTGACCTGATAGCTTCCAGTATCCGAATATGTATACGTAACACTGTCTCCCTTTATTACAGTACCGTCTCCCATATCCCACTCGTAGCTACTCGCATTCCCTTGCAGCACTTTAAACTCATTTAATTGGCCTTCACAGACCATAGATGGCCCGAAGTCTACCTCTACTTTTTTCCCTAATAGTGTTACAAATGAGTCAATACTAAGCGAATCTGTGCATCCCTGATCATCGCTGACTACTAGCTTCACATTATGAGCACCTGGCTGAGAAAAAACACGCGAAGGATTCATAAAAACTGAGAATGGAATTCCATCTATATACCAATCTCTAGTAGTAATAACTCCTAGTTTAGAAACGGATTCATCTTTAAAATTTACCATAAGTGGTGGACATGCTGATTGAGTGTTCCCTGCACTAAATCTTGCATTCAGCGTGGGTAGCCCTTTTTGAATCACCACCTTCTGAGTAGCTAGGCACCCACTGATAGACTCTACTGAAAGGTAAACTGTATCTAAGCTTCCGTCCAACTCCAGAGTCTGAAAAAATATACTGTCCGCACTTTGGGTGACCTTACCCTTATATTCTAACCTGTAATTCTTTACGTCACTGAGCTGGTCTTCGGCCACATTAAATTTAAAAGTATAATTAGCTGTAGTGCACGAAGTGACTGTATCTGTAAAAGAGGTTTTAAACTTTATAGTGGGGTATCCGAAATTAAACTGTTTTGAGGATGAACAACCATCTTGACCAGCTATCATTCTTACAACTAGCAGATTATCTTCTAAATTTTTGAGACCTTTTACTTGATAACTAGTAATGAGTGTATCTGAAGGAATAGTGTCTCCATCTATCACCCATACTCGTGTATCAGATGGGTCATTCCAGAAACTATCTATTAATCTCAGGTCTATAGGATAGCAACCAAATGACCTGCCAACTAGAGCATTTACCACTGGCCCCGCTACCCTAATCACAGTATCCAGCTGTAGTATGCAGCTCTCCCCGAGGTACCCAACTAGCGAGATAAGTATATCTCCACCGCCAGTAGCTGTAGTTCTAAATACTTCTTCTTTATGCGTTACAAAATTGCCATCATATTTCCACTTAAAAGAGTCTACTCCTTCTATCGTTCGTCTTATTTCTATAAGAGCTGGAGCGCATGTACCAGCTTCCACTTTCCAGTCTACTGTGGCATCTCCATTTACTCCTACTAGCTTTACTAAAGAGTCTACACATCCTGTGGAGGCATTGGTGGCTATTACCTTTAGTGTATCCCCATCAGAAAAATTTTGTTGGAAAGTAGTGTCGCTTCCTATGTATGCATTATTAAAAAAATAAGTAAAACTATCAGCTTCATATAGGCTCGTCGTTACGGTCTTATAAGCATCGAAACACCCATCAG
>Ga0115558_1000916_pt1 | contig 18325 bp, 20 predicted proteins | sample COGITO_mtgs_1104_4_FD_87279 | JGI IMG/M metagenome (GOLD analysis project Ga0115558, IMG submission 87279) | Pelagic marine microbial communities from North Sea - COGITO_mtgs_110426 | ecosystem: Environmental > Aquatic > Marine > Epipelagic | place: Germany:Helgoland, sampling site Kabeltonne... | reverse complement strand
GCCGCTGGGGTAGACTATGTTGGTGTTTCAAACATGTTTACTTTTATGAAAACCATTCCTCCTTACTGGGAACCAATGCTGGAGATGATGTATGAAATGGTTGGTGACGTAGAAAAAGATAGCGCCATGCTAAGAGAAGTTTCTCCAGTTTTTCATGTAGATAAAATTAAAGCTCCGCTTTTTATTGCTCAGGGAGCCAACGATCCAAGGGTAAATGTAGATGAATCCGATCAGATGGTAAAAGCTATGAAGGAAAAAGGCATAGATGTTGAATATCTTGTAAAAAAAGATGAAGGACATGGCTTTAGAAACGAAGAAAATAGATTTGAATTCTACAGAGCAATGGAAAAGTTTCTTAACCTACAACTTTCAAAATAGGATATTGATTAACAGCTTCTAATAGAAAAATAGGTGATTCCTATTTTGGAAATAGTTGAACAACACCATTTCCATCAATCTGAGCAAACCCCAAATAGCCTTTATATTTGGCTCCAGGACATTTATAAGTAGTGAAGTTTACAGAACCATTTTTTGAAGAAGAGTGTTTCATTATTTTATTGTATTCGCAAGTGCTTTTTATTTCAGAAACAATCTGATCGTAATAACATGGTTTCCCTTTGGCTCTTTTTCTAGAATATTCTAAATTACTTTGCTCAAAATAGAATTCACCAGTAAGAGTTGTAAACTCTGCCCAGTCGGTTGCTTCCATTTTGTCTTTGGATAACCCTTTACCATAATAAAGTTTTTCTGATGTAGAATTGCCTTCAGAATAACCTTTTTCAATAACTGTTTTTAAAAATAAATCTTGATTTTTAATTTTAATAATATCACTGTAAGTAAGTTTTTCCTGCGCCATTAGGATAGAAGGGAGTAAGATTAAGAGAGCTAATATTTTTTTCATTTTGGTAATTTTCATAAATCTACAAAAATCCAACAAACAATTATTAAAATTAAATGAAGAAAAAATGTGCTGTATAATAGACTATTAATCCTAAGAAGAAAGGGTATCCTAAAAAAAGCCATAAAAAATCAATTATTTTCATTTTTTTGGGCCATGTTTTTTTTTGGAGTTTCATTAACAAATCGTACCAAGTCATAATAGAAAAAAATTGAATGATGGCATTCATTATAATTGCAAAAAAAAGCAGGAAAAATCCCGCTAGAATTAGGTTGATAATATTCATTTATGGTCTAAATATTAAAAGTAAAATACTCACAAGAGATGCCATCAAAAGCGGAACTACAATTAACCATGGGACAGTCGCTGAAAATTCCCAGCTATAGGTAGACCAAGATAAGGCAATTGTCTCGAGACATGAAGCAAGAAGAACTACGTCGTATAGCTTTTTCTCTTTAATAGGATTTGAGGAAGCTAGTAGAGCACCGATTCCATTTACAGAAATAAGTGCAGCTCCTAAATTTCTAAGCCAAGCTATGTTCTCAAAGTTTGCACCCTCTAGTTCTGCATACAAATAAGGGTTAATAAAGAATATAAAACCCATTAATAAACTCGACCAACCACAAATCTTTAGCGTACGTATGGTCCAAGTCAATGTTTGATGAAGTTTCCATGGGTGATTTCAGTGCCATCGTTATAAAAGTGCTTTCCTGAAACAACATACCCATTTTCCATTATTTGTTCGGACCATTTATGGCCACTTTTGTACCATTCTGTTCTTAATCCATGCATAGCACCATTTTTATAATTGACTTCTAGTTTGATATTCCCATTGTGGTACCACTCTTTAATAAGTCCGTCAAGATTATTTTTAATATAGTGCCCTTCTTTTAACAATTGTCCTTTGTCATCCCAATATCTAAACTCTCCGTCTTTTAAGCCATTGCTATAAGATATTTCGTCTTTAAGATTGCCACTTCTAAACCATTCTTTATGTATGCCCTCCCTTAGCCCATCTTTAAAAACGCCTAATTCTCCGTGTTCATTATAAACTATTCCAGATATCTTGTGCATGTCTTTTTTAAGAAACATAGTGTCGTGGTCCATGGTAACTTCTTTTTCTGGGTAACGCTGCTGGCCAAAGCTGTTAAAAGTTAACAATAAAACAAAGACTATAAACAAGTAAATAGATTTCATATTACTAAAATAAAATGATTCATTAAATTAACAAATACTAATCCAATATAAAGTTGAATTATTAGTGATTAATAATATCACGATTGTTTGTTCACCACGATTTTACTGTAGGATTTAATTGATTTAAAATAAAGAAACATTGCTACAATAAGCAATAAATGGCCAAAGTCATTTTTGTCAAACCAAGGGTGGATATTAATTTTAAAACTGATAAATAAACCTGAGGGGATTAAAAGCAAAACTCCGTAAATCATGTAAATAAAGTTTTTATCTATTTCTTTTCTATATTTATTTCCCAGTACAACAAGAGAAAAAATAAATCCAATTGCTGAATTTATAGCTGGTATTCTCAGACCAATTGAATGATCTTTAGACATATCAATAGCGTAAAAAACACCGAGTTCTAAAATTAATGCGAGAATTAATTTAAAGAGGCTCAAATTCTTCCAAATTATTTTTGAGCTAGACTTTAACAAGCTTAGCATTGCTCTTTCCACAAAGAAAACGCAGAAAATTCCTAATATCCAAGGTAAATATTTGCCATTAAAGCTCCAATATTTGAACATTAGATGACCAATTCCACCAAGAAACATATCAAATCCAAATAGTAAATAGAAATATCTCCAATTTTTAAAAAAATCTGAAGAATTGCTAATTTTTTTGGTTTTTGAAGCTAGTAATAATGCTACTATTAGTATAATACTATCGCCGATAAATGCATTGGGTTCTACTAGTTCAAAGCCAAATAAAGAAATTTCTATTTTATCAAAATCTTTTCCTACAAGCACCTTTACTCACTTTTATCTTTGAATTTATCCAAGTTGCTTAAAATTATTTTTTCTACCAACATGGGAAATCTTGCTTGAAGAAACTTATTTAATTTTCCAATAGGTGTAAGAGTAGTAATAAATTTTCTTTTTTGAATATTGTTAATTACTTTTTCAGCTACTCTTTGAGTGGAATCAACTTTGGAAGAATCTCTATTTTTTAGAACTATTTTAGTTCCATCTGATGAAATAGTTTCCTTATTGTGTTCAATTTGAGTAATACCAACTAGCATTAAACCAACATGAATATTATTCTGCTTTTCTTCAATTCTGATAGATTCGGCAATAGCTCTTAATGCCATTTTTGAAGAACTGTAAGCAGATAAATAGGGCAATCCTCTAATCCCTGCAAGACTAGAAATAAATACTAGACTTCCCTGAGTTTTTCTAAGTTCTTTTAAAGCTGGAATTGTAGGGTTAACAGCACCTAAGACATTGCTTTCAAATACGGTTTTATAAACCTCTGGATTTAAATCTGCAACATTTCCTCTCATAGAAACACCAACATTATTAATCAAAATATCCAATTTACCAAACATCTTCAGGGCTTGACTGACCATATCTTTGGATTGATCAGCAATAGAAACATCACAACAAACAGAAATGACGTTGTTGTGAATTTTTTTAAGTTCTTTAGTGGCTTGTTCTAACCTTGACGAGTTTCTTCCATTTAAAACAATGGAAACCCCTTTTTTGGCCAATTCAATAGCAATGGCCTTCCCTATTCCTCTACTAGAACCCGTAACTATTGCAACTTTTCCATCTAGACTATTCATTACTTTTGAAGTTGCATGTCTGGATGAAATTTTAAAGCAGTAAATGTATTGGTCCAAGCAATTACAACATGAACAATAAATGCTATCCAAATGGTTCCAGAGCTTATGGTTAATAAACATAAAATAAATCCTAAAGGGATTGCTCCAATAGTTTCATCCAAGCCTTTTGGAATATGTGTTGCTGAATAGAGAGCAATATTTATAGCTATTGCTGGCCACATCCCAAGAGGTTCTATTAGCGGAATTAATAATACTCCTCTGAACAAAAATTCATATCCAAAAAGATATAAAAACCATCCTAAAGCATTAATAAAAAGCATTTTTTTGGACCAGACTTTGGCTCTTATTTGAGGATAATTAACCAGATTTTTTGGCTTCTGAGCAGATAAATAAGTCAGAGGAACTATAATTGCTGATAAAACAAAGATCCAAAATAGAGAAAATAGAGATGTTTCGTAAATTAAAGTCAATCCAAGATCTGCTAATGTTATTTCTGGTAAAAAAATTAGGCAGATAATTGTTGGGAATATTCCCATGAAAAAAAAACCAAAATATTTGGTGAAGAAAATATGTTTTAAAGATGCTTGATCAAAATCATGCTTATTATAAAATATTCTCTTTATTTTCTCAGACTTAGAAGTAAACCAATAGATAGAAAAAAAAACTAGTGTTAGTAAAATAGGCAAGCAGATTTTTAAATCTAAAGCTTTCCAAGTCCAATCTATAGTAAAATGGTTCATTTGAAATGGTAATATAAAATATCTAAATAAAGACTATAAATGATGAAAACAAAATAATTAGTTAGAATATAATTAGGAAATGAAATTATTGTGATTTAATTATTAAATACACAACCACAAGTGAACATTACTAGTGGCTAATGATCTTGAATAGAAAGCTTGTCTATTAACCACTGTTGGAGTTTTTACGACCGTAATAGTTTTTTTCTTTTTTAGAGTTTCCTTCATTCCATGCAACCTTATCGATTTTAAGGCTGGACTACAGTTCTTGTTTAGCTAACGTTAACAATACGAGCAATTTAGCTAAACTAATGAATAACCTTTTGAAGAAATAGTGAAACAGTTTGTAGCCTGTTTATAGAAACTATAATTTATTGAAAACAAAATGTTATCCTTTTATTTTTTCCCAAACCTTAGGCTCTCCATCAAAAAATGAACAATCAGCATCTCTTTTTTCTAAAAATTCAACAATTTGTTTTTTTAATGATCCATCAATGGTATTAGGGCCATCGTAAATTAAAAAATCAAATGTTTTATCTTCTTTAGTTAATCTCTCTATTCTAAATACCTTTATTTTCTTTCCAATTCTTAGCTCTAGACCAAGACCAATGCTATTGTTGTTGAAAATAAGTCCCTTTCTTTTAAATCTTTTAAATTCCATAACTTTTATAATTGAAAATATTGTTTGGAGAAAAAACAATAAAGAAAAAAGGATATGAGAGGCAACCATACCAAACATACCCTTTCAACTTAAACATCATTACGTGAATAACGATAACCAAAGTTAAGCTAAAACAAGTAGATATAGAAATTATAATTAGAAGATGAAAATTTATTTTTAATGTTTGAAAGTTTAATAAAACTGCAAAAAAAGAGGTTTTTAGTGCTTTTTTTAACAATTATCGACAAAAAATAGAGTTTTTTGCTTGTTTTTATATGTTTTTTGAAATTTAAGGAATTCAAAAAAATACGGTTTAAAGCTAAATTAAGTCTAGTTTTTTAAAAAAAATGCTGATAATTGATTGCTTCTAAAAATATATAGGCATTCAAAGTCATGTAAAATAAAGCAGGTAAAGAGATCCAAAGACTGTCTTTTAGTTTAATTCTAACTGCTAGACCGAGAAACATTAATAAAGCAAGGCCTAATGAAGAAATGATGAGGATTATATTAAACTCAAGACCAAGAAGAAGACCTGCGGCTCCGAAAAACTGCAATACAATTATTAATAACCCCATTTTTTCAAGGTTAAATCTCTTGAATTCACTCTTCATATGAGGATTTATAAAGTAGGACAAAACATAGGCAAAAAAAGACAAACTTGAAAGAAGTATGCAGAGGGTAGTACTGTTTATGGTCATAAAAAAGTTATGGCATGGATGAATAAGCAATAAATCCACACAATATTAAAAGCACCAAAGATGGTAGGTGCTTAATAAAAGTATTCTTTATTTTGAAATGAAAAAATTGTGCTGACACCATGAAAAACCCCATTAAAACTGAAGAAACGAAAACCAAAGACGGAAACCAAACTCCAGTGACGAGTAAAGTAGACAATGTAATTTTACTAACCCCAACAAAATTCCTTGTTAAATCACTTAATCCAAAACTTTTAAATTCTGTAATTACATTGTGGTATCTAAAAATCCATACAAAGGCAACAGAAAGTGCTATAGATACTTGTGCTAATTTCATTAAATCTTCCATCTTATTAAATATTTTACAACAAATTTAAGTCTTTATTATGAAATATTACATGAAAAATTCATCTACATTTCTTGGCCTTTGTAAATATTCCAAGTAAAGTAAATTCTATAAAAATTGACTAAAATGAGGTGTTTTTGATCAATTTATGTCGATTTTTTGCTAAAAAACAGCTTTTTTAAGCTGTTTAGATTTTTTAGTCAAAGGCTTGAGTTAGCTGTTTACTATTATCAGAAATAAGATATTATATATATAAAATATGTATATATTAGAGAAAAATACATTCATGAAAAAAAATTTACTCTCTCTAATATTACTTTCTATTTCTATTTTCAGCTACGGACAATGCAATGGAAGGTATCAAACAGAAATATTTAATACAGTATCTGTTTCTACTGTAAATTACTCTGATGTTTATAATGACTTCTTTCATAAAATGGATATATATACCCCAGACGGAGATACTGTAACTAATAGACCGGTGATATTGTATATGCATGGCGGAGCATTTTACGCAGGAGAAAAAGGGTCGGTAGATTGTGTAGATTTTTGTACTTCTTACGCTAAAAAAGGATATGTTGCAATTTCGGCAAATTACAGATTGGCAGCCAATGCATTGACCTTTGCTTTTTACCAAGACATTCAATACACCACTGTTTTAAAAGCGGTAGCAGATATTAAGGCTGCAGTAAGATATTTAAGAAAAGACCATGCCAATGGCAATACTTTAGGTATACACCCTGATGGAATATTTTTAGGTGGTTATTCTGCAGGAGCAGTTTTGTCCATACATATGTCTTACATAGATTCCATCAGCGATTTGCCTACTTCGCCACTAGATGTTCAAGCGCTTGTTTCCAATATTGGAGGAACATTGGATGGAGATGCTGGAAACGACGGCTATTCGTCTGAAATTGGTGGAATTGTAAGTTTTGCAGGTGGAATAAACGATTTGGCATGGGTAGATTCTACAGATGATCCAATAGTTTTTATTCATGGAACAGATGATAACGTAGTAAACTTTAATTGTGGCCCTGGACTAGGACAAGCAACAGTACTAAACCTTTGTGGAATGAACGCAATGAAACCAACCCTTGACAACGCTGGAATACTTAATGACACTATGGTTTATGTAAATGGTGGACACGGTTGGGCTGGGACAGGTCATGCAAACCCACTATTTACTCAAGCAGTAGATTTCTCAACAGATTTTCTGTATCCACTACTTCCATGTAACAACAGTTCGGTTGGAATTACTGAGAAAAAAAATCATGTCAATCAATATCCTAATCCAGCAAATGATATAGTTCATTATTCATCAGTGAAAATGATTGAAGAGATTGTTATTTACAACCAAATTGGTCAGATTAAAAACAAAATAATAGTAAACAATACTGATCATGATGTGGCTTTAACAGATTTTGAAAGAGGTATTTATTATGTAAGGCTTGTATTAGACGATTCAAGCATTATCTTAAAGAAACTTTCTGTAATTAAATAAATGATGTAGGAAAATTATTAATTGGCTATTTAGGGACTCTGCCTTGATTGCCAATTCCGTCTAAATCAATATTGTCGCTATTTGTGTTTCCTAGATTTGGATAATTTTCCTCTTTTTGCTTTTTACCATTATATATTATGTTCCAAATAAGGAATATTAAGTAGATGGAAAATAATAAAAATCCGACACCAAAAAATACTAAACTCATAGCCTATTGATTTGGTTAATAGCTATAGTAAAGAGTAATATCGTCCCTGGCCAATGTGCGGAGTATTGAGCTTCGTCTGTCATTCCGGCAAGACCTAGGCCTATAGAGTACAACATACATGCGAAGGCAATAATTACAGGATACCATTTTATTAGAAAATCTTTCATTTTTTTTATTCTTTATTAATAGTAGGCTCTATTTGCAATATATAAGTCTTTGTTTGATAATTGTGCATTAAATTAATTAAAAATAATCTTAATATACAATAATCAAGTTATGAAGAATAACAATTTTCTAAGCAAACCTCTTTAAAGACCAGCCTATTAAAGCTCCAATTATGGCTCCCATTACTGCAGATAAAGCCGCATCTGTAAGAACATAATCATAGGAGAAAATATTAGAAATTGACACCACTTGAAGGTCTATCATTAACCAAATAGCTACTGTAGCAACAGATCCAAAGACAGCACCATCTTTAATATTGTCAATATTTAAACGATTCATCAGATAAATAAATGCAACCAATTGGATTATTCCTACAACAAACCCTGAAACAAAGTCAGGAGAAGTTTTCATTGCATCTGGAAATGCCTCTTTCCAAATTGCAAATTGAGGAAGGAAAATAAAGTTGCCAAATAATGCCCCAAGAACTGCAAAGGCAACAAAAGCTAATAAAAAAGAGATTATAAGTTTTTTCATGTTTTAATTTTTAAACCACTAAAGTAATAAAAAGTTGGCTGTCCACACTATTTAAAAATGGACACGTTGTCCTTGACTGTCCACATCATCAAAATAGCCAAAAACCAAATAAAAGTGAGAGTATTTCATTTCATCTGCAAAGAAAAAAGCCCCAAAAAAGGGGCATTTAACAGATTAGTGGAGAAGATGAGATTCGAACTCACGACCTCTTGACTGCCAGTCAAGCGCTCTAGCCAACTGAGCTACATCCCCAACATATCACGAAAATAATTAATTAATTCAATTACAGCTTGGTAATAATTGTATTTCGATAGGCTTTGGCGCCTTTTACTTTAACTATGTACATCCCCTTTGACCAATTGGAAGTTGGTAATTTTAAGTCTTGTATATTATTTTCTTCTATTATTAATTTTCCATCTAAACTATAAATAGCCAAATAAACTTTTTCATCAAACTCTATCTTTAATTCGTTTTTGAAGGGGTTGGGATAAGCACTGTAAGAAATTAAATTTGGACTAATTATGGACGAAATATTACATGGGCTTCTAAGTGTTTGGAACCAATTAAAAGCTGAAGATAAAGCCGGTAAAACACATCCTCCATGGTCATTATTTCCCATGTTCATTGCCTGAACATCCAAGGCTCCATTATTATTCATAGTGCTTTCTGCATTTAAAGCATTGGTATAAGCAATCTGTTCATCTGCTGAACAATAATACATTCTTAATGGATTTAAAGGCAACCAGTCGTAGTTATCGTTATCAATAAGTGCCCGCCACCAAGGGTGGTTCTTATTAACTGAATCATTTATAAAATTATTCAAACAAGTATCTCTAATTAATAAATTCATCTGGTTGGGAATAAGACTATTTAATAATCCCATATCCAAAGTAGTGTTGTTACCGCTAAAAAAAGGTGGAACTATGGTGTCGTATGGAGAATAAAGTACATCTGACCAAGAATTAAATATATTTCCATATGCCAATTGGTAGGATGCAAGAAGATAAACTATATATCCCGGGTTAGAATAAGGAGTTGGAGAAATAATAGTATCTGCCATTATTCCAGATAGATCATAAGGCCCAGAGCAAGGAGCAGAAGCTATAATATTAAATTCAGACTGTAGATTTTTATCTTTTATAAGTTTTGTAGTAGCCATACATGCATGGCCTCCTTGAGAATAACCTGTTAGAAAAAGCTCATTATTATCTACAAAATTGGTAGTGCTTAAATATTCTCTGGCGGCTCTGACCATGTCTATTGAAGCAGTTGCTTCAGTATGTCCATGTACATAAGGATGAAACCCTGGACTATCTCCCATACCAATATAGTCTGGCATACAAACAAAATAACCACCTGCAGAAAAAACCTTTCCAATTATTGACTCTGGGTTATTGTATGACGGAACGTCGTTTTTTCTTAGTGTAGTTCCATGGTTATATACTGCCATTGGGAAATCGTTGCAACTTGTGTTTTTAGGGACCATAAATGCCCCTGTGGCGATAACTGGCAAACTATCTGTATTTACCGTATTGTAGGTCATCTTATACATATCTACATCGTAATCTAAAGTAAGTCCTGTCGCACCACTTAAAATAGTTGAAGAAGAAGAATTTAAGAAATTACAAGAAACTAAATATTGACTTTTTGCTTGAAAATTAAGCACTGTAATGATAAGCAGCAGCTTAAAATAATTGAACAATATTTTTAGTTTTTTATGCACTTCCAGGTAAAGTCCAAAGATATATAAGAACTAAACCAATAACAAATGAGATAAAAGGGGCTATAAACATTATATTAATTTAGGAAAAATAAGTATATATGTGATATATGTTTAAGAAAGTTTTAAATGAGTTACAATTTTTGAGTTGTAACTCATTATTAAACAATGTGGGCCCAGAAGGGCTCGAACCTTCGACCCCCTGATTATGAGTCAGGTGCTCTAACCAACTGAGCTATGGGCCCTAATTCAGTTTTATACTAAATTGGTTGGCAAATTTGCAAAAAAAAATCTAATTACTTTAAAGTAAGACCAATAATTTACTCTAGTCTCCAGCTTATTCCTCCCATTAACCATCTTCCTGGCATTTTGGCACCTAATATATTCTGGTATTCTTTGTCCAATAAATTAAGTATCTGAAGATTTAAAGAAAGTTTATTATCCATTAAACTATAACCAACTCTTGCATTTAAAAGTCCATAACTACTCTCTAAATCACTAGATATGGATTCTGCAGCTTGAGCAGTTCTTTCTTTGTACAACCCAGAAATGGAGAATTGGAAAGAGTTGTAATTTAAAATTAGCTGAGCATTAACAAGGTGCTTTGCAAAGCTTGATAAATAAATTCCTAGAGTGTCGTTGGTAATATCGGTAAAAGTATATCCCATTTGACAATTTAAAGTGCTGTTCTCTGAAATAAGAAATTTAGAATTTAACTCTAGCTCAAATCCATTGACATTTACATCCTTAATATTTTTTGCAAATGTATAGTTTGCCCCAGGAACTAAAACGCCTATATCACTATCTATATCACTTTCATTAGTCAAAATATAATCTATAATATTACTAGACTGTCTGCTAAAAATAGTTGCTTTAAATAAAGCATTTTTAGATAGAGAATAGTTAATTCCTATTTCTTCTGACCAGCCTCTCTCTGCAATTAAATTTGGATTTCCTAATCGGATATAAGTCTTTAAAGCAATATTATTATTATATCTTTCTGTATAATCTGCTGCTCTAATACTTCTGCCTGCCGAAGCTCTCAATGCCAAATTAGGCAAATTATAAGCAGCATTTATTTGAGGGCAAAATTCAAACCCGTAATTTTCATCGTAATCTTCTCTAGCGATAGTAGTTAAAACTAGATTATTTGACTTATAAACCCCCATCAAGTAAGCTCCAAAATGATAATCACTGTGGTTTCCCCTATCGTTACTTTCAATTTTCCTTAAGTCAGCTTGAATTCCAGATTTAAATATTAATTTCTCATTAATTTCATTTGAATTATTTACTGTGAAATTTAAATACTCCATTGTATGAATATTAGGGTCTGAAGTTGGAGTGTAAAGAAATTCATCAGAAGACCTTTTGTAGCTAGCGTTAATATCCAATAAAGAGCCTGTCGAAGTTTTTCTCTGAAGCTGAACTCTGTTAAACCAGTTAGACGTTATTTCTGTAGATTTGTCTGATAGGTAAGAAGTATAAAAATATCTTGCATTAAAATCGCTAGAAAGAATGGAGGATCTAACTTTTAATTCCCATAAATTATTTATTTTAAATCCTGCTGAAAGACTTATATTTTTAATATCGAAATAATTTCTGTACCCCTCCAATGTTGTTGAGTCGTTAACTGCAACTGGTAAAATACTATCTCCTAAAGATTGATTTATAGATGCTCCTAAGCCAACATAAAATTTATTGGATTTATGAAAAACACTTGCTGTAGAGCTTACTAAATTATTGTCTCCGTAGCTGATAGATCCAGATGAAGTAGTTCCATTTTTTAAAGAGTCGAATCCTTTGGTAATAATGTTAATTACCCCACCAACAGCATCTGGTCCGTACATAGAAGCTCCTGCACCTTTTAATATTTCAATTCTCTCGATTTCCATATTTGAAATTGGAACATAGCAATTAAAATGCCCGGTCAATGGATCGTTAATTTTCATGCCATCAATTAAAACCAAAACTTGAGAAAAGGTAGAACCTCTCATTACAATATCTCCTTGTACACCGAATCCTCCACGAGACTGAACCTCAACACCACAAATAGTTTGTAACAATTCGTAAAAAGTAGTAGCTGGCAATTGTTGTATTTGTTCTTTGGTCAAAATACTGATACTTCTACCTGTCTCGCTAGCTTTTAAAGGAATTCTTGTGGTTTGTACTAGCAAAGTATCTAGACTAAAGCTTTGCTGAGCACTTGGCTTAATAACTAACGAAAGGAAAAGGGAAATGCTTAAAAAATATTTCAAAATGAATAAATGTTTAATTTTCTATAATATATCTAAATTCGAGACAATTTTAATAATTTGTTTTGATTAATTAAGGGTAATGACGGAAATTAAAAGTATAATATTTGACTTAGGAGGTGTGATTTTAAATCTGAATTATTCGAAAACAGAAGATGAGTTTAAAAAAATTGGTGTTTTAAATTTTAAAGAATTTTACAGTCAAAAAAAACAAACGCTTCTTTTTGATAATTTTGAAAAAGGAAAAATAAAGCCAGAAGAATTCATTTCATCATTTAAAGAATCGGAAAATTTAAAAATAAAAGAAATCGATTTCATAAATGCGTGGAATGCAATGCTTTTAGAAATACCTATTGAAAAACTACAATTTATTGATGGTCTAAAAAAAGATTATAAAATAATTTTGTTGAGCAACACCAATGAAATACACATCAAAAAATTTGAAGACGATTTAAAAAAGAACAATATGCTGGAGCAATTCTACAAATGCTTTGATAAAATATATTATTCTTCAAGAATGGGAAAGAGAAAACCAGAAGAAAATTGTTTTAATCAAGTTCTGGAGGAGAATGGATTGATAGCTGAAAATACCTTATTTATAGACGACTCTATTCAGCATATTGAAGGGGCTAAAAAAGCAGGAATTAAAACCTTTCATTTAGAAAAAAACAAGTCTATACTGGATCTTGTTCCTGACATAATTCAATCAAAACACCACCAGTAGACTTAGGATGGAGAAAACAAATAAGTTTATTATCTGCCCCTTGCTTAATATCCCCAATAGCTTCAAACCCCAAATTAGTAAGCCTTGCTAACTCCGAATGAATATCTTCTACATGAAGCGCCAAGTGGTGCATGCCTTGACCTTTTTTATTAATAAACTTTTTAATTGGGCTATCTTCCTTGGTTGCTTCCAGTAGCTCAATTTTAGATTCTCCTATTTTATAAAAATAGGTTTTCACTCCCTCAGATTCAACCAATTCTATTTTATAGGATGTTTTACCAAATAGCTTTGCAAAAATTTCATTGCTTTTTTCTGGATTTTCTACTGCAATTCCAATATGTTCTATTTTTTTTATCATCGTTTCTAATTTATGAATTTAAGACCACTTACTGAATATAAAAAATAGATATAATTGAAAATAAAATTTAAAGAACACTTCTTTTGTAGATAAACTTTTGAAAACTCTGTAAATAGCAGTATTTTTACCAAACTTTAATTTTAATTTGCATTTTATGTTTGGGATTTTCAAAAAAAAATCAGAAAAAGATACTTTACTAAAAAAGTACAACACCTTAACAGAAGAAGCTTATAAGTTATCCCACTCTAACCGATCAGCAAGCGACCAAAAAACTAAAGAAGCCAATGATATTCTAGAAAGAATAAAAATATTGGAGTCGGAAGAAAATAAATAAGTTTTTACCGAGAGTGTTTTAAATTTATAATTCCTTATGAAAGATCGTGAGCTTGCAGAAAGCATACTAAAAGTTACTAGAGAACATCCTGAATATAGCTACAACTACAAGCAAATAGCTGCCGTTTTAGGAGTTAAAGATGCATTTATAAGAAAAAGAATTGTTACCCTTTTGCAACAACTTGCTAAAAATGGAGTTTTAAAGGAAATAGAACGAGGAAAATACCAAATAAAAGAAGGCAATAAAGAACTGGTTGGTCATATACAGACAGTAAGTAAAGGTGGTGGGTATTTTATGTCCCCAAAAATTGAAAAAGATATCTATATACATCCATCCAATCTTAAAAACGCTCTTAATGGAGATAAAGTTCTTATTAAAAGTAGTTTGTATAAAGGGAAAGAAGAAGGAAGAGTTCTTAAAATAATTGAACGCGTAAAAAAAGAATACATTGGTGTTATTGAGATTTCTGAAAAATTTTGCTTTTTCATTCCTGATGATAGAATGGTGAAAACACATTTTTTTATTGAAAAAAAACATATCAATAAAGCAAAAAATGGACAAAAAGTAAAAATTAAATTTCTATCATGGCCTAAAAATGCAAAAAGCCCTCAAGGCGCAGTAACAGAAATTATAGGGAATCCTGGAGAAATAAATGTTGAAATGAATTCTATTCTTTCAGAATTTGGATTTCCAACTAAATTCCCAATTCCTGTAACAAAAGATTTAAACTCTATACCAACCCCAAATTATGATAAAGAAGCTAAGAAGAGAAGAGATTTTAGAAAAGTAACTACTCTAACTATTGACCCTGTTGATGCGAAAGATTTTGATGATGCATTGAGTTTCAAAGAGCTAGATGATGAAATAACTGAAATAGGTGTTCATATTGCGGATGTGGGGCATTTTGTAAAAGAAAAATCTATTATTGACAATGAAGCTTTTCAAAGAGGAAACAGCGTGTATTTGGTAGATAGAGTAATTCCAATGCTCCCTGAAAAACTAAGTAACGTCCTTTGTTCTTTAAGACCAAAAGAAGATAAGTTAACATTTTCAGTAGTATTTAAAATCAATAAAGAGGGGAAGGTTTTAGAAACATGGTTTGGCAAAACTGTTATCCATTCTAACCATAGATTCACCTATGAAGAAGTACAAGAAATTATTGAAGGAAAAAAAAATACTTTTTCCAAAGAAATTAATGTTCTTAATACATTGGCTAAAATTATTCGTTCTAAAAGACTGGACAGTGGAGCACTTAATATTGAAAGTTCAGAAGTTAAATTTCAACTTGACGACAAAGGCATACCAATAGGAACTTACATAAAGGTTTCTCAAGAAGCCCACCAGTTGATAGAAGAGTTTATGCTTCTTGCTAATAAACATGTTGCAATAAAAATGGGGAAACCAGCAAAAAATAAACTTGTTTCTCCTTTTATATATAGAGTCCATGATGATCCAAACGAAGAAAAACTCAATGATTTAAAAATATATTTAAAGTCAATGGGGTATGAAATAGTAAGAAAGAAAGATAAACCTATTTCTTTTTCTTTAAATGAAGTGATGCAAAAAGCAAAAAGAAGAAAAGAACTACAGTTAATTTCCCCTATGGTGATTAGATCTATGTCTAAGGCTGTTTACAGCTCTGATAATATAGGACATTATGGTTTGGCATTTCAATATTATACCCATTTTACTTCTCCAATAAGACGATATGCAGATTTAATTGTACACAGAAAATTAATTAAATCTTTAGAAGAAAAAAATGTCCATAGTAAAGACCAGCTAGAACATACGTGTAACCATATTTCTAAAATGGAAAAACAGGCAGTTGATGCAGAAAGAGCCTCGATAAAATATATGCAAGTAGTATTTCTCAAAGAGCGTATAGGACAGCAATTTACTGGAATGATTTCTGGACTTACAGATTGGGGAATTTATGTTGAGCTTCATGAAAATAAGTGTGAGGGAATGATTCCCTTAAACTCCATGAAAGACGATCAGTATTTTTACGATCCTGAGAAAAAAACAACAACAGGCTATAAAACTCGGAAAACCTATAAAATGGGCCAAGAAGTAAAAATAATTGTCAAAAAAGCAGATTTACATAAAAGACAAATAGACTTTAAGATTATCAACTAGTTTTTCATAAATGACTTTGTTAAAATCTCTTGTCCTTGTTTTAAACTTACAGAATAATACCCTTTACTAAGTTTTGAGGTATTTATATTGACAGTATTTGAGTTGACTTTTTTATTGGATAAAACTTGTTTTCCCATAATATCATAAACAGTTAACTCTGAAATTATTTTTGAGCTAGAAACAGTTAAATTGTTATTGGCTGGATTTGGAAAAATAGAGACTTCATTATTGTAAGAAGTATTAATTGCCGTGGTGTTTTCATAGGAAATATTGATGTTATCAATATACAAGTCATTCCCTCCTCCGGATTCAAATTCAAATTTGAATCTGAAATTTTGAACGCAGAATGGGCCTATTAAACTAGTTATAGTGGCCTCTCTCCAGTCTCCAAATGAAGGTAAAAAGTTGTTTTGATCTGGAGCTGTAATTAGCTGGCTATACTGTAGAATTTTACGTACTGACCAAGTTTTACCACAATCGTTTGAGGCCAAAACTTTTAGATAATCGTTGTTGGTAGAATTTTTTCTAGCAAAGGCATATTTAAAATTGAAATACGCTTTGGTGGAATCTGATAAATCAAAAGTTTTGCTTTCTAAAACATGTTTGGTTCCTTCGGCAACACCACTATTTTGAACTTTTAAGCAGTAAGATCCATTGTAAGAAACCTCGTCAGTAACAGACCAATTTCCAATATTAGAAATCCATTCTGGAGAATTAAAATTAATAGTTTCAAACCCCTCATAAAATGGTAATTGTTCTCCATTGTAATCCATTACAATAACTGCATCGTTTTTAAGTTCGGTTAAAAAATTTATACTATCTCCAGAAGAAGTTAATGAAACATCGAATACCCCAGGGGATGGATAAGTAGTATATAGGTTTTCTAAATTAGAAACAGCCGGATTTGCACCAGAGAAATCCCAACTCCATGAAATTGGATTGTGGTAAGAATAATCTTGAAAATACAAACTATCTCCAGAGCAAGTAATGTATCTATTGGCGAAAAAATCAGCTTTGCAAAAAGGGGCTGTTGTATCTATGCCAGTTGCTAAATGATTTGCTGCAGTAATTAAATTAGATCTTCCACCAAGGCTTGATGTAACTGCTGTTCTCATTCTTGCTTTTTGACCTAAAGTAAACATCTTTCTACATGGACTGTATTCCATATGGTTCTCAATATTAGCAACTGATCCACAAGTTGTTTCATTATAATTACACCACTGAGACCCGATGGTATTTGGTGTGTCTGCTACTCCGTCATCAGAACTACAATTGGAAGCCAACCCTGGTTCATTAGTGCTCCCCCAAGTGTGTGGGAGATTTAACCAATGTCCAACTTCATGGACAAATGTTTTACTTCCTGATGGATTTCCAGTTCCAATACTTCCACAATAATCGTGTCTTAACCATATTCCATTATTCATTGTATTTCCAAAAAATGAGGAAGGATAATAAGTATATCCAGCAATACCTGTTCCTACCGAACCACAAACAAAGACATTTAAATACTCATTTCCGGGCCAATTTCCTTGGAATACGTCATTATACATCATTACAGCATCTACTTGATCTGATCCGTTGATATCTCCATTGTTGTAGGAATAAGGAGTTTGAGTCATTGTAACTCCACTAAAACAAGTTCCGTCAGGAGTCTTGGTTGCTAAAACAAACTCTACTTCAATATCTGCAATTAGCGGTTTGAATAATGAGTCAACAGTGGCTGTGTCCGCTCGTAGAGCTCTTAAGTCTCTATTTAGAATTGCAAGAGCATCTAAAACTTGTGACCTGTCAATTTTCTCCACTCCATTATTGTGAACAATATGAAAAACGACTGGTATTTTATACAAAACACCCTTATTTTGAGCACCAGATGAATATTGAGTATTGTAACTAATTCTTTGTTCTTGGTCATATAATCTCTTAAAAGTTGAATCTTTTAATAATTTGGATAATATTATATGCTGGCCACATGAAAAATCTTGCGACTGGGCAGTAAGACTACTATTTTCAGAAAATAAAATTACTAGCACCAATGATAAGTATTGAAATATTTTTTTCATAGACAGCTAAAGTTATAAAACTGATTTATAATAATAGCTTATTATTGAAAATAATCAAGCAATCTGAATAAATTCTTCCTCAATTAATGGATCTCCTTGGTATTTTCTAAATAACTGAATTGTGGCAACTACATCTTTTTCACAATAGTGAATAATTCTATCTAAATCTTTATCTTGATAAAAGACTTTGGCT
>Ga0115558_1000902_pt1 | contig 18465 bp, 17 predicted proteins | sample COGITO_mtgs_1104_4_FD_87279 | JGI IMG/M metagenome (GOLD analysis project Ga0115558, IMG submission 87279) | Pelagic marine microbial communities from North Sea - COGITO_mtgs_110426 | ecosystem: Environmental > Aquatic > Marine > Epipelagic | place: Germany:Helgoland, sampling site Kabeltonne... | reverse complement strand
GATGCTGAGGGAAGAATGAAAATTGCTGAGGCCTTTAACAATGCTATTGCTAGTGGAGAGCTTTCTGCTCCTGTAGTTTTAGGTCGTGATCATCATGATGTTTCAGGAACTGATTCTCCTTACAGAGAAACATCCAACATTTATGATGGCTCACAATTCACTGCTGATATGGCTATACAAAATGTAATTGGAGATAGCTTTAGAGGTGCTACTTGGGTATCTATACACAATGGTGGTGGAGTTGGTTGGGGGGAAGTTATCAATGGTGGTTTCGGTATGTTGTTGGACGGTAGTGCTGATTCAGATAGAAGATTAAAATCCATGCTGTTTTGGGATGTGAATAATGGAATATCAAGAAGAAGTTGGGCAAGAAACAAAGAAGCTAACTTTGCTATTAAAAGAGCAATGAAAATGAATCCTGACCTAAAAGTGACTATGCCTAATACTGCTGCTGATAGTTTAATTAATTCATTAGAATTCTAAAAAAAATAAAATGTCTGCAATCGTAAACCCTTCCATTTTTAAATTCCTAAACGACCTTAAGGAAAATAATACTAGAGAATGGTTTGCAGATAACAAAGACTACTATCTTAAAGAAGAAGAGCAGATAAAAGAGTTCTTCACTGCTATAAATGAGGCCTTATCCGCAATAGATAACATAGTAGGAATGAAAGCCTATAGAATCTACAGAGACATTCGTTTTTCGAAAGATAAAACTCCTTACAAAACCTACAGAAGTTGCAGCTATAAAAGAGCAACTGAAGCATTAAGAGGTGGTTATCATTTAGAAATCACTCCAGGGGGAAGTTTTTTAGCCGCAGGCTTTTGGCAACCCAATAAAGAAGATTTATTCAGAATTAGAAAGGAGTTTGAACTAGATAGATCCTATATTGAAAAAATTCTCTCTGATAAAAAATTTACAAAACTATTTGAGGGTTTTCACACTAGAAATTCACTTAAGGTAGCGCCAACAGGTTTTGATAAAAACCACCCTAATATTGATTTAATTAGGAAAAAGGATTTTATTGTATTGCGTAAGTTTACAGACAAGGAAGTGTTATCCAAAGATTTTCATACTACTGTAATTAACTCCTTTAAAGCAGTTCGCCCTTTCTTTGATTATATGAGTGATGTACTTACCACTAACCTAAATGGAGAATCTATTTTGGCGGAATAGTTATTCAATAACAATCTTCTTTTCTACTGTTCCGTCACTATAAATATAAAGCAAAGTAGTTTTATCTACCACCTCATCAACATTAACCTCTCTACCCAATAAATCAGTTATTTTTACCACTTCCCTATTTTCATGAAAATCATCAACACTTAAAGGAAAAGAAACTTCAAAAAATACTGGGATAGATTCACATCCATTAGCATCAGTTGCAATAAATTGATACTGTCCATTATAGGTTGGTGCTACATTCTGTGTTCCAACAACAGAATTAATCTGCTGATTAAATCCGTTAGGCCCAGTTACCATATAAGTATAGGGTTGAGTTCCTCCATTAGCCACTACAGTTAAGTAAGGTAAGTTTCCACTCATAATTCCAACCAGCTCAGCAACATTCAAATAAGTTACAATTACACTATCACACATAGTTGAGCTACTTAAAGTGTCATAATAAGCTCCACTTGTATTATAAACATATTGACCAACAACAAATACATTTCCTTGGCAAATATCAATATTCTGACTATATGAATAAACTGGATTAACAGTAAGAGTTGTATTTACTACACTATCACAATTACAAACATCAATAATTACATCAGTATAATTTCCAGCACTCGTATAAGTGTTGTTTCCAACTACAAAACTGTCTCCAATACAAATAGAGATATTCAAATTATTTATTGGAATAGCGCAAGGAGTGCTGAGTGCAATATCTTGTGTAAGCATCACACCATTATCAAGTATTGCAGTAATAGTGTCATTTTCATAACCACTTGCAGAATATACAATCTGATACAAAGCAGAATCAACCACTGCAGTTTGATAAGATCCTATTAAATTAGAACTTTCTGTAGTATTAGTATTTAATATTTCAATATTAGCATTAGAAATAGCTTGGTTAGTAGCACAGTCAGTAATTGTTCCTTGCAAATAACATGCTTGCTGAAATGCTCTGCCATAAATTAACAATCTACCTTGCCCTGTTGTGCTACTGTTGATGTCAGAAGAAATAATATTCCCAGAAGGCAAATAAGGATAAGTTCCCCAACAGCCATTATAAGAAGGACCTGTACCAATATAAGAATCATAATAAGCTACTTCTATCATGTAATTCGGATGCGTAATATCATGCACAGTTGTTCCATCACAATAGTAAGATGTAATTAAAAAATTACCATCTACAAAAGTATTATGAGGTATCGTATTCAATCCAGGGTTTGATTGTATTCTATCTACTTCTTGTATATTATTTATATCAGAAATATCAAAGGCTCCTAAATATCCATCAGGTTTTTCATCAGTAGTAAATACATAGTTTCCATCATCACTTACCCAAGCATTATGTGTAAACAAATCAGGAGTATAAGCTGAACCTAAAGTAGATGGATTTGCTTTATCACTAACATCAACAATATGTACAGAGCCATCATAAATACAACCCACATACATAGTGTCTCCTCTAGCCATTCCATCATGTATGTATTGCTCGTTCCATTGCCCTAAATGAGTTGGGCTAGTAGGATTTGTGGCTACATCCAAAAAGATTGCTCCTGTTGGAACTTGTGGCCAACCTGCAGGGTTTCCTGCTCCAAAAATATAACAAATACCATTTTCATCAATAAACAAATCATGGGCTGATTCCCAATGCAAGCTCAACCCAGTTGTTGGATTTATAAAATCCTTTACATGCCAAAAGGTATTACCTGTCATATCAGTTAAGTCAATAATCAACAAACCTGCATCCGATTCAGTTGTAACATAAGCATAGTTTCCAAAAGTTTTAATATCCCTCCAAATAGAATAAATATCTGGAATAAAAAACTCCTCAACAGGAGCTGTAGGATTTGTAACATTCACAAAAGAAACTCCATCTCTAAGCCCTACAATTGCAAATTCGTTCTCACTTGCATCTACCCATCCCCAAATGTCATTTCCATTAGTAGTTGGATATTCATAAGTCCCAAGTAAATTCATATTCATACTACTTTGTGTAAAAGCAATAAAAGGAACTGTAAGCAATAGTAAAAGTATTTTATTCATCTTAAATATGTTTAGGTGCTAATTTATGGATTACAAATACATGAACCAACATGATGAGCTCCAAGAACACTATGTAAATTGGCCACTCACCTATTAAAAAAGGATTATCAACCAAGGGTTTGTGTCTTAAGTAAATATAATTTGACTCTAATAAAAAATTAAGTGGCAATATAATTGCAACAGGAATCTGCAAACGCAAAATAGTTTTCCACCAAGCATCTGCCCTAGATTTCATTCCCATAACTATAGTTAAGTAAAGAGGAGCTAAGATTAATCCTGCATGAACAAAATAATAATCAAAATAAAACCAAGTGCTTATGCCTTTTGTCATTTCTGGAGTAAGCATAGAATGAATTCCTGATGGAATAGCTAAAAACAACACCCACTCGTACATCCATTGCTTTCTAGTTAATAAAACTACCATACTTATAAAAAAGGAAATTCTACAAAGATGTAAGGGAAGGTTATCCTGCAAGTTCCACCAACCATTATAAATCGCTATTGTATTCGAAATTATATATGTAAGAATAAAAGCTACACTCAATCCTCTTGCAAAATTTGACTTTACAATTGCTGACTTATTTTTAAGCAAACGAATGGACAAGAAAATAAATAAAACAGAAGATAGAATACCAATCCACCAAATAGAACTTAGTGGCTGTATTACAAAATGATCTATCATTTTATCTTAGCTCTGCTCCCGCCTTGTCAGCTAAAGACTTTTGTAATTTTTCCATCACCTTATCTATATATTTATCAGTTAAAGTTTTAGTTTCATCAGCCATAGTGAATGATAAAGCATAAGACTTTTTACCCTCAGGTAGTTTATCTCCTTCATAAACATCAAACAAGTTAACAGACTTTAAAATTTTATTATCTGCTTGTTTTGCAATTTTCATCAGCTCATCAAATGAAACTGATTTATCAACTAATAGTGATAAATCTCTTCTTACTTCAGGAAATTTTGAAACTTCCTTGTATTTTATTTTTGTATATCCTGCAAGTTCTAATACTAAATCCCAATTAAAATCAGCAGCATATACATCCGATTTTACACCAAATGCTTTGCATAATTTCTTGTCAAGTTTACCAAAGCAAACTAATCTTTTCTTTTTGAACTTATACATCAAACCATCAGAAAAACCATGAGTAGAAATAGTTTCAGATTTTAGTTTTGTAATTCCTAAACGAGCAAGAATATGCTCTACTTTTTCTTTAACAAAGAAATAGTTAGCTTTATCAGAAGTAGTGTTCCAATTTTCAGCTTTTACATTTCCACTAACAAGTATTTGTAAATGCTGATTCTCTTTATGCCCCTCCTCCATTTTATGATATGTTTTACCAAACTCATAAAACTTAATATCCGCATTCTTTCTATTTTGATTATATGCTACATTCTCCAAACCTGCAAACTTTAAAGTTTGTCTCATTACATTTAAATCTTGGGAAAGTGGATTTAAAATATCAACATTAAGTGCTGAATCAATTTCAGGAATAAGAACAGTATATTCTGATTTAGTTAAGGAGTTATTCATAGCCTCATTAAAACCAGTGCTAGATAACAAATCAGAAATAGTATTCCTTAATTTTTCAGGATTAACTCGATCAGAATATGAGATAATAGTATTTAATTTAGGAGGAATTGCTACAGTGTTAAATCCATAAATTCTTAAAATTTCTTCAATAACATCCACCTCTCTCTGCACATCAGCACGAAAAGGAGGGACTAATAAAGAAAGCCCCTCATCAGTAGTATTTGTAATCTCAATTTCTAAATCTGTAAGGATAGCCTTCACTACTTCTCTATCAATAACTTCACCAATTAAAGCATCCATCTTAGCGTTAGTCAATTCAACTTCAAAATGTTCTATTTTAACTGGGTAAATATCAGTGATTTCTGAAGCAATCTCCCCACAACAAATTTCTTGAATTAATAAAGCTGCACGCTTAAGAGCATAAATAGTGATATTAGGATCGCAACCCCTTTCAAAACGGAAAGAAGCATCCGTGCTAAGTGTGTGCCTTTTAGCAGTTTTACGAACGCTTACAGGATTAAAATAAGCAGATTCTAAAAACACATCAGTAGTACTTTCAGAAACCCCAGAATCAGCACCACCAAATACACCAGCAATACACATTGGACTACTAGTATTAGAAATCATCAAATCATCAGATGAAAGTTCTCTTTGAACCTCATCTAAAGTAGTGAACTGAGTTTTATTCTTAACAGTTGAAACAATTACCTTTCCTCCTTTAATCTTATCAATATCAAAAGCATGTAAAGGTTGCCCAGTTTCATGCAAAACATAGTTTGTGATATCTACTATATTATTGATTGGTGTTATGCCAATTGCTTTTAATTTATTCTGAATCCAATCAGGAGAATCAGAAACTTTAACTCCACTAATACTCACTCCAGAGTACCTTGGACAAAGCTCATTATCTTCTACTTCAACAGCAATAGATTTAGAAGTATTTGCAACTTTAAACTTATCTACAGTTGGTCTGCACATTTCTAATTCACTACCTCTATGATTCAAAACGGTAAGTAAATCACGAGCAACACCTATATGCCCCATTGCATCCGAACGGTTTGGAGTTAGTCCAATCTCAAAAACTATATCAGATTCTAATTTGAAATATTCACTAGCAGGCATACCTACTTTTGCTTTAATATCTAATACCATAATACCATCAGTATCTTCTCCAAGACCTAATTCATCTTCTCCGCAAATCATACCTACTGACTCTTCTCCTCTTATCTTTCCTTTTTTAATCTTAAATTTATTATCATCATCATAAAGCCAAGTACCCACTGTAGCTACAGGAACCTTTTGCCCAACAGCAATATTAGGAGCTCCACAAACTATTTGTAATGGCTCATCTTCTCCAATATTAACAGTGGTAAGGCTTAATCTATCAGCATTTGGGTGTTGTATCTTTGTAAGTACTTCACCAATTACTACTCCTTTTAGACCCCCTTTAATGCTTTCTACAGCCTCTATTCCCTCAACTTCAAGACCAGTATCAGTTAATAAAGTTGCAACCTCATTATTAGGAAGATTAAGATTTAAGTAATTTTTTATCCAGTTATAAGATATTTTCATTTCATGCAATGATTTTTTTATTCTAAATACAAAAGTATAAAAATAGCATATTAGTTTACATTATTTTTATTTAGGTTTTAAACATAAAAAAAACCGAGTTATTTACTCGGTTTCTTGTGTATTATATCCTTTATTACTTACTAATAGCCGCCACCGAATGAATAAGTCATACCAACTAAAATATTTGAATTTTTTGCATCCGTATCACCATCTTCATCTAAGGGTGACAATCCCATTTGATAACCAGTATTAATAGAGATAGCATCATTAACAGAAAATTCAGCACCTAAACCTATTCCAAAGTCAATTGAAGCCCAGCCATCTGTGTCAGCATCCATATCTTCTCCGTCGACAGTATTTGAAACGCCAACAAGAAATGCAGAGTAGAAACCTCCCATTAAAGAAAATTGATCAGAAACAGAAAATCCGAAATTAATAGGAATCTCAATATAATTTAGTGAATAATCAGCATCTACTTCTCCAAGAGACACCAAGTTTCCAAAAGCATCAACGCCTAAACTAAGAGCCTTATATGAAGCCCCTTTTACGGAATAAAGTACGCCTGAATTAAGCGTCACAACATCTGATAATTCTTTTGAAAAGGAAAACCCAAGTCTAATGCCCAATCGCATATCCGTATCTGATATGTCATCTCCAGAAATATTTGCCATATTCAGACCTACTATTGCACCATACTGTGTTTGGGAAAATGACATTGTTGTAGTTAAAGCAACTACAGTTAAAATTGTAAATAATTTTTTCATAATAAATAATATTTTAATAATGCCTACTCTAAATTGGTTTTCAGCTTCCCCTTTATTTTTTACACTGACAAACATAAAGTAAAAAAACCACAATATCGTACGTAAAACCCTTAGTACACTAAAACTACAGGTAAACTTATACTACAAGCTTTAAAACAGACAGTTAAATATAATAATTGTTGTGTTTAGTGATTTTCTCAATATTTCAAGAAAAAAAAAATGGTCTGTAATTGTGTTATTAAACATTTCTTAGTAAATTTTGGAACAAAATGTAGCTATCTAAACAAAAATTAATAAATAGATTGCTTCACATTCGTTCGCAAAGATAAAATAAACTATTATTTTCGAACTCTTTTTAAATCTAGTAAATTCATAGCATTGCTGTCAAAGCCACTAATATTATTTTGAGTAAAACGCAATACTCTATCATAATACAAAGGCACAATAACTGCATTTTGAATAAGTAAACTATCCATTTCTCTATAAAGAGCATATCTTTTTGTTACAACTGTTTCTGATAATGATTTTTCATACAAATCATCAAACTCAGAACTATCAAAGTGCGTATAGTTTGGTCCGCTAGGGCAAAAGTTCTTACTATAAAATAGAGAAAGATAATTTTCTGCATCAGGATAATCAGCAATCCAACTACCCCTGAATAAGTTAAGTTTGGAAGTAGCAACCATTTGCCTATGAGTAGATGGCGGATTAACCTCAACCCTAACATTCAAACCAATTTCTTGCAAACTATTTTGAATGTACTCGCATAAATCCAGATAAGAAGATGTAGTGGAAAGTACAATTTCTTGTTTAGTATCAAAATTACTATCCGAAATCAACTCTTTTGCTTTTTCAGGATTGTAATTATAGCCAATTACATTTGTATTAAAGGAAGGTAAACCCATAGGTACAAATCCATTGATTGCAGGAGTGCCAATATTATTCCTTAAGTATTTAAGCATTTTTACCCTATCAAAACCATAATTAATAGCTTTCCGAATCTCTAATGGTAAAGGATTATTATCTATCAAAAAACCTAAGTATTCTGTATTTAAATACGGCTGAGATTGTAAATTAACAATGTCCTTATACTTAGTTTGCAATTCTCCAGCTTGAGTAAGTATTTCATCTTTGTAAGAAGCATCAATTCCTGATATAAAATCTAAATTACCTTGAATAAATTGCAAGAATGTTGATTGCTTATCTTTTATAAATGTAATAGCTACTGCATCCAGATAGGGTAATTGCTCCTCTCCTTCTTTTTCAAAGTAAGAAGGGTTCTTTCTAAAAACTAACTTTACTCCATCTTCCCATAATTGAAACTTAAAAGGACCTGTTCCTATAGGATTTCTATTAAAATCAGAACCATCAATAATTTCCTTTGGAACTACTGAGCAGTATTGCATACTCAATAATGATAAAAATGCAGGGAAAGGTTTTTGCAATTTAATTGTAAAGTTGCTATCATTTAAAGCTGAAAAAGAAGCTACATTTCCTAAAACCCAAGCTCCTGGAGCAGCAAAATCTTTATCTAAAAGCCTGTTAAATGAATACTCAAAATCAGAAGCGGTTACCTTTCTTCCTTTTCCATTTTTAAACAACTCATGGTCATGAAAAAAGACATCATTACGCAAATTAAAAGTATAACTTAGAGCATCAGAAGAAATATCCCAACTTTTTGCAACAGAAGGCTTTACATTTAAGTCATGATCCAACTGAACTAAACCATTAAAGAGTTGATTAGTTGCCCAGATTGTTGCTTGATCCTTAGAAAATGTAGGATCCAAAGTATGTATTCCTGCTGACTCATTATACTTAAAAATCTTTTTATCGGAATCATCAATTCCTTTACCACAAGAGGTGATAAGAAGTATAAAAATAAAAAAGCCGGCTTGCCACTTCATAGTTAAAGTTTTGAGTCGGCTAATTTAAGTAATTAAAATTACCTCATAAGGTTTAGTTCTCCATTATAAACCCAAAGTCTTCCATTTCTATCGAAAGTAGCAATTTGGTAAAGGTAAAACCCATTATTAGCCCAATCACCACTTACATTCTTACCATCCCAACCATAGTCAATTGAGTTAGATACAAAAACAATACCTCCCCACCTATCATATACTTGCATTTCAAAGCTCTCTACAGCATTTCCTTTAGCTGTAAATATATCATTTATACCATCTCCATCAGGAGTAAATGCAGAAGGAACAAATATTGTGTATTCTGGATGAATATACACTTGCTTAATCATTTCATCTTCACATCCAAACTCAGAAACAGCAATCAAAAATACATTGTAATTACCTATATTATTAAATTCAATAACAGGATTCTCTAAAGATGAAGTCATGCCATTATCAAAATCCCATAAATAAACAGAACCGTTAAGACTATTATTTGTAAAATTTATAGTTTCTGAGGAGCTACATGAATATGTAATATCAGCCTCAAAATCAGCAATTGGGACTTTATTTACCTTAATTAAATCAAATTCAGTCGTAAAACTTTGGCAACCATTTGCATCCACAATTGAAAGTGACACAGAAAACAATCCATCAGTTTCATAGTTGTAATTTGGGTTTTGAATATTACTTGACCCTCAATCACCAAAATCCCATTGCCAAGTTGCAATTGGAGAGCTGGAAGATGAATTATCATTAAAGGCATACATCCAACTGTTAAATTGTTAGCATGCAAATCAGCAGTTGGTTCATCATATACTTTTACATATGAAGCCATTGTCTTAATATTTGTAGTAACACCATCTGTAACTTTTAAACAATGTCATAAACTCCAGGAGTTGAGAATATAGCAACAGGATGTTTAAGATTAGTAGTATTACCATTTCCAAAATCCCATAACCATGATGTTGGGCTACCAGTAGATAAATCCTCAAACTCTACTACTGGCGAGCCACATCCTGATGTTGCTGTATTTGTCGTAAAATCAGCAGTTACTTGTGGGGCTGCACTAAAGGATACAAGCATAGCTATTAGGACTAGGAAAAGGTATTTGCACTGTTGAGCAATTTTTATACTCAACTTGTTTTTTAAAAAATATCTTAATAGTAATAATGTTGTCATAGCTTTAGGTTTTTATTAAACATAGTTTTGGAGAACTTATACTATATTACGGCTAAAAAATAAAATTGGTTACAAAAACTAATATCCATTTGTGTTTCTTTATTTTTGCATTATGTTTAAAGGGAAAAAAGCAGCATTCTATACTTTGGGTTGCAAACTCAATTTTTCAGAGACTTCAACTATTGGTAGGCAGTTAGAGGAAATTGGCTTTATTAAAACTGAGTTTGAAGATGCAGCTGATTTATATGTAATTAATACCTGTTCAGTTACTGAAAATGCCAATAGAGAATGCAGGAGAATAATAAGAAAAGCAAAAAAGAACTCCCCTACTGCATTTATAGTGGTAACAGGTTGCTTTGCGCAACTTAAACCAAAAGAAATATCAGACATTGAAGGAGTAGATATGGTTCTTGGTGCAAATGAAAAGTTTAATTTACCTCAACTTTTAACCAATTTAAATACGGTTGAAGAAACTGAAATACATGGCTGTGAAATTGAGGAGCTAGATTATTTTACTTCTTACTCTTTAAATGACAGAACCAGATCATTCCTTAAAATACAGGATGGTTGTAATTACCCATGTACTTATTGCACTATTCCACTAGCAAGAGGAAAAAGCAGATGCGATAGTATAGAAAATATCATTAAAAGTGCTGATGACATTGCAGCTAATGATATTAAGGAAATAGTAATTACAGGTGTTAATATTGGAGAATTTAAAGATAATAACAACAACAAAAACTTTGGAGAACTCATTACTGAACTAGAACAAGTAAAGGGTATTGAACGCTACAGGATTTCATCAATAGAGCCAAATTTAATTACTGATGAAATTATTAACACTGTAAAGCATTCCAATAAATTCATGCCCCATTTTCACATCCCTATGCAATCAGGTTCTGATCTAGTGCTAGGAAAAATGAAGAGAAGATATCAAACTAAATTATATCGCAATAAAATCAACACTATTGTAAATACAATTGATGATGTATGCATAGGTGCTGATGTAATTGTAGGTTTCCCTGGTGAAACAGATGAAGAATTTAATAAAACACTCAACTTTATAAAGGACTTACCTATCTCTTACTTGCATGTTTTCTCTTATTCTGAAAGAGAAAACACTCCTGCTATTGGTTTTGAGGGTGTAGTAAGCAAACAAACCAGAGCTGATAGAAGTAAACAACTTAGAATACTATCTAACAAATTGCAAAGAGCATTTTATCAAAAATATTTAAACACAGAACATACTGCACTTTTCGAGCAAGACAATAGAGATGGAATGATTTACGGATTTACTGACAATTACATCAAAGTAAAACTTCCGTTTAACTCAGATATCTGCAGAACAAAAAAAAGAATTAAGCTTTTAAAAATTGATACAGATGGCATGATGAAAGCTCAATTGCTAACAACCAAAAACTAAACTATGTACCCTACTATTAGTCATTTACTTTTTGATTTATTTGGAATTAACATTCCACTCCCAATACAGACTTTTGGTTTTTGGGTAGCGATAGCATTTATATTTGCATCTTGGATAATTAGCAATGAACTTAAACGAAAAGAAAAAGAAGGGTTTTTAAGCAGTACTAAAGTTAATGAGATTATTGGAGAAAGTTTAACAACATCAGAAATAATAAGCAGTTTACTTACTGGATTCTTTATCGGATTCAAGTTTATTGAGGCTCTTTTTCATTATACTGATTTAGTAAACAACCCTCAGGATTTCATCCTTTCTACTAGAGGAAATTTATTAGGAGGTATCCTTATTGCATCTATTTCATTTTATTTAAAGTGGACCGAAAACAATAAAACCAAACTTGCTAATCCTAAAACAATTGAAAAAATAGTTCACCCATTTGAGTTAGTAGGAAATATGACAATGATAGCAGCTGTTTCAGGTATTATTGGCGCTAAAATATTCCATAACTTAGAAAATATGGATGCCTTTTTAGCGGACCCTATTGGGCAGTTAATTTCATTTAGTGGACTTACTTTTTATGGTGGACTTATTGCAGGAGCTGTATCAGTAATATGGTATGCTAATAAGTATAAAATTAACACCAAACACTTAATTGATAGTGCTGCTCCAGGATTAATGCTAGCTTATGGAGTTGGGCGGATTGGTTGTCAAATGTCAGGTGATGGGGATTGGGGAATTGATAATCTTGCTCCTAAACCAGAATGGATGAGCTTTTTACCTGATTGGATGTGGAGCTACACTTTTCCTCATAATGTAATTAATGCAGGCGTTCCGATTGAGGGCTGTACTGGAAACTTCTGTATGGAATTAGCTAACCCTGTATGGCCTACTGCCTTTTATGAGGTGATTATGTCTCTTGCAATTTTTGGTATTCTTTGGGCTATGCGTAAGCACATCAAAGTTCCAGGAGCTTTATTCTTTATTTATTTAGCATTTAATGGTGTGGAGCGTTTCTTTATTGAAAAGATAAGAATTAACACTGAATACAATATATTGGGAGGGATTACTCAAGCTGAAATCATCTCTTTTAGTTTGATTCTTACAGCTATTATTGGGGTAACTTACCTTTATAAAAGCAAAAAGGCTGTTTAAGTTGTTGGTTCATTAGCTTTTATCAAACTGCTACTTTACTTCTTATTTTAAGATAATAAATCAATATTATTTTTTTAATTGCAGTTAGTAAATTTAAGTTTTTTATTTGTTTAGTTTTAAATTGAGGAGCCAAAGGCTCCTCTTTTTAATTTCTAATAATAATTAACAAACCAACAAAAGTAAGTGCGCCATTCACAATTAGCAATTCAAAACCAAAAGGAATAAACAATTGCAATACATAAGCAATTACAGGAGAGAGAACTGCAACTAGGGGCACTAAATTATCTTTTACGTTTAGCTTAGTAAAAAGCCCAAAAGCATACATTCCGAGCAGTGGTCCGTAGGTATAACCAGCAACCTTAAATAAGGATGCAATTACACTATCATTATTTATCTCTTTAAAGATAACAATAACTACTACCAACAAGGCCGAAAAACCCAAATGAACCAATTTCCTTTGCTGTACCTCCTTAGCCCCTGAATTATCATCAAACCCTAAAATATCAATACAAAAGGAAGTTGTAAGTGATGTAAGTGCAGAGTCAGCACTAGAGTAAGCAGCAGCAATCAATCCTAAAATAAAAAGCACCCCTACTCCTACTCCTAAGTTACCACTCAAGGCTACAGCAGCAAACAAATCATCTGCCTTATTAAAGGTTATGCCATTATTTGCAGCATACATATAAAGCAATGCTCCTAAGGATAAAAACAATAGATTAACAAACACCAATACGATACTAAACCAAAACATATTCTTTTGCGCATCTCCTAAACTCTTACAACTGAGGTTCTTCTGCATCATATCCTGGTCTAATCCCGTCATTACTATAGCCATAAATGCACCTGCTAAAAACTGACTAACAAAGTGTTGCTTCCCTTCCCAAAAAAATATTTGCGAGTAATCTGATTCCTCTATCGTACTAATCAAAGCACTAAAGCTCAAATTCATATCTACTGATATCAAATACACACTCATTCCCACTGCAATTAGCATAAATAAAGTCTGCAAAGTATCTGTCCAGATAATAGTTTTTATTCCACTTCTAAAAGTATAAACCCATATTAATAATATAGTTGCTACTACTGTTATCTCAAAAGGAATTCCAAAATTATCGAATATTGCAAACTGCAATACATTAGCCACTAAGTACAACCTAAAGGATGCTCCAATTACCCTACTCAATAAAAAAAAACTAGCTCCTGTTTTGTATGATGAGTTCCCAAATCTTTCCTTCAGATAGCTGTATATTGAGGTTAAATTCATTCTGTAATACATAGGCATAAGTACAGTTGCAATTACCAAGTAACCTAGCAGATAACCCAATACCATTTGCATATAAGAAAACTCACTTGTAGCCACCCAACCTGGCACGGATATAAATGTAACTCCTGATAATGATGCTCCTATCATTCCAAAAGCTACTACATACCATGGTGATGATTTATCTCCTATGAAAAAGGAAGAATTACTATCTGATTTTCCCGTTAGGTAAGATATTAGTATCAATACTAAAAAGTAGGCTACTATTACACCAATAATTAATGATGGAGATAAGATCAATTGCATAAATTTTGTTTTTTACAAAACTATCAGAATTATTGATAATACATCTATATTTGCACTTATGAATTTTCCATCAAAGCTTGTTGAAAATGCGGTAGAACAACTTTCAAGCCTTCCAGGTATTGGTAGGAAATCTGCCCTTAGGTTAGTGTTACATATGCTAAAAAAGGACAAATTAGCAGTGGAGCAGTTTGGTGATTCTTTCATTCAGCTAATTAACCGAATTAGTTATTGCACAAAGTGTTACAGTATTTCAGATGCTGAACTTTGTGAGGTATGTGCTAACCCCAAAAGGGACAAGCAAACAATATGTGTTGTGGAGGATATTCGTGTAATGATGGCTATTGAAAACACCATGCAGTATAAAGGAGTTTATCACATCCTTGGGGGTTTAATCTCTCCTATGGATGGTATTGGCCCTAACGATATTCGAGTAGAAGAACTCATCAATAAGATAGAAAACGAAAATGTACAGGAAGTTATTTTTGCACTAAGCACTACTATGGAGGGCGATACTACCAATTATTATCTTTTCAGAAGACTAAAAGATAGTGGTATTAAAATATCATCAATTGCAAGAGGAATTGCTATTGGTGATGAGCTTGAATATACAGATGAAATAACACTTGGGACTGCCATATCTAGCAGAATGCCTTATTCTGAGTAAGTTACAATGCTAACAACCTGTAACTAAAAACTCAGCTCCAAAAAGGAATAAATATCCTTACTTTTCTTAATTTTGCGGAAAATTTTAAACTATGGCAAGAGTAGAATTGATAATGCCCAAAATGGGTGAGAGTGTTTCTGAAGCAACTATTATTACTTGGAGTAAAAATATTGGTGATATGGTGGAACTTGATGAAACTATTGTAGAGATTGCAACTGACAAAGTAGATTCTGAAGTACCCTCAACACATGAAGGGAAACTAGTTGAAATGTTATATGAAGCTGATGATGTTGTTCAAGTTGGTGAGCCTTTCGCGATTTTGGAAACTGAAGGTAGTGATGATACTCCTGATGTAAATGATGCTACTCCAGCACCTACTGCTACTAAAGTTGTTGAGGAAGCAGTAACTAAAGCTGTTGAAGCGACTACTACAACTATAACAAATACTGGTGAAAGATTCTATTCTCCATTAGTAAGAAGCATGGCTAGTGAAGAAGGAATAGAAATGACTGAACTAGAATCTATTCCTGGAAGTGGAAAAGAAGGAAGAGTAACAAAGTCGGACATGGTTTCTTATTTAAAAACTAGAGGATCAGCACCTGAAACAGCTCCAGTTAAAACTGAAACTAAAAAGACTACTCCTGCACCTAAAACAGCTGTACCAGCACATACTCCAGTAAATGTTCCTAATACGGGTGGTACTGAGATTGTTGAAATGGACAGAATGAGAAAACTTATTTCTGCTCATATGACTATGTCAAAACAAACTTCCGCTCATATTACTTCTTTTGTTGAGGCCGATATGACAAATATTGTAAACTGGAGAAATTCAGTAAAAGCTGACTTTAAAAAGAGAGAAGGACAAAACATTACCTTCACTCCTATTATTATTGAAGCAATGGCAAAGGCCGTTAAGGATTTCCCTATGATTAATGTTTCTGTTGATGGAACTAACATCCATATTCATAAAAATGTAAATATTGGTATGGCTGCTGCTTTACCTGATGGCAACTTAATTGTTCCTGTTATAAAAGAAACTCAAAACAAAAACCTTATTGGCATTACTAAATCAGTAAATGATTTAGCTACTAGGGCTAGAGGTGGACAATTAAAGCCAGATGATATTCAAGGCGGCACAATTACAATGACAAATGTTGGTACTTTCGGAAACCTTATGGGAACTCCAATTATCAATCAACCTCAAGTAGCTATTATGGCTTGTGGTGTTATTAAAAAGAAACCTGTTGTTTTAGAAACCACTGAAGGTGATGTAATTGCAATTCGTCATATGATGTTCTTATCATTATCATACGATCATAGAGTTGTTGATGGTGCTTTAGGAGGACAATTTGTAAGTAAAGTAAAAGATTACTTAGAACAATTCGATACTACTCAAGAGGTTTAACCATATAGTTTCTAGGGACTAGTTAGTAGTTTCTGGAATTAGTATTAGAAAAGGAAGCAATTGCTTCCTTTTTTTATGTTCAAAAACTAGTTACTTGTCACTATTCTCTTTTAACTAAAAACATTATTTTAGCACTATGAATTTAAAACTAGAAAAACCAATTGTATTCTTTGATTTAGAAACAACAGGAGTGCAAGTAGCAAAAGATAGAATTGTAGAAATTGCCATTCTTAAAGTTTTTCCAAATGGAAATAAAGAAAGTAAAACTTGGCTTGTAAATCCTACTATTCCAATTCCTGAAGTAACAACTGCAATACACGGAATATCTGATGAAAAAGTAGCAAACGAACCTACTTTTAAAGAACTTGCTCCTGAAATATCTGAACTTATACATAATTGTGATTTAGCTGGCTTCAACTCCAATAAATTTGATATTCCATTATTGGCTGAAGAGTTTTTAAGAGTTGGAATTGATTTTGACATGACTAACAGAAAGGCGGTTGACATTCAGAATATCTTTCATAAAATGGAACAAAGAACTCTAGTAGCTGCTTATAAATTTTATTGCGATAAAGATTTAACAAATGCTCATTCAGCTGAAGCTGATACAACTGCAACTTATGAAGTTTTACTCTCTCAACTTGATAAATATGAGGAGTTAGAAAATAATGTTGATTTCCTAGCTGACTTTTCACAAAGAGGTGGGAAGTTTGCTGATATGGCAGGCTTTATTCGTTTTAACGATAAAGGAGAAGAAGTGCTTAGTTTTGGGAAATACCGTGATGTAACTTTAGCGCAAATCTGGAAAGATAATCCTGGGTATTTCTCTTGGATTAATCAAGCAGACTTCCCTTTATATACCAAAAATGTAATGCGTAATTTTGCAACAAAAATGAAGTTAGAAAAAAAGTTTAAAAACTAATGTCATCTGATTTAATTGCAGGGCAGCTCGCATGCGGACCCTTAATCTTATTTTTTAGTTTTATTTACTCAAAATACCAACCTAAAGAAATCAGTACTATTTATGGATACAGAACAACAAGAAGTATGTCCAATAATGATATTTGGAAATTTGCAAATAAAGTAAGTTCAAAGTATATGACTATAGCTTCTTTAGCTACAATTATATTTCAACTTTCAGGAATTATTTTAAGCTACAATAGTGAAGATTTTCTTCTAGTAAGTTATGGTTTTCTTATTATTTCTCTTGGATTAAGTATATGGAAAACTGAAATTGAAATAAATAAGTTCTTTGATAAAGAAGGAAACAGATTAAAAAGTTAACACATGAAAATAATTTGTATTGGTCGTAATTATGTAAATCATGTTAAGGAATTAGGAAATGATATTCCTTGTGAACCTTTATTTTTCCTTAAACCTGATACAGCCATACAACCAAAAGGTCACCCCTTCTTTATCCCTCACTTTTCTAATGACATTCACTATGAGGTGGAATTAGTGATTAGAATAAACAAGACAGGAAAACATATAGAAGAAAGATATGCACACACATACTATTCTCAAATTGGCTTAGGAATTGATTTTACTGCAAGAGATATTCAACAGGAATGCAAAGGTAAAGGCTTACCATGGGAAAAAGCAAAAGGCTTTGATGGGTCAGCACAAATTAGCAGAACTTTTATTGATAAATCTGATTTGAATTTAAACAATATTGTATTTAGTTTAAATAAAAATGATGAGCAAGTACAGCTAGGAAACAGTAAAGACATGTGCTTTAATTTTGATGCTATTATTGCTCATATTTCAAAATTCTATACCCTAAAAATTGGGGACTTAATTTATACGGGAACTCCTGAGGGAGTTGGGTCTGTAAAAGCTGGAGATGAGTTAAAAGGTTTTATAGGAGAACAAGAAATGTTTAAGGTAGTTATTAAATAGCCTACCTAGCAAACCTCATTTTATAAGCTGCATTTACTTTTCCTTTGCTTATATCCATTAATTTTCCTTTTATCATTCTTTTACGTAAAGCAGAAATTTTATCTGTAAATAATATTCCATCAACATGGTCGTACTCATGCTGAATAACACGGGCAGTTAAGCCATCATAAATATCAGTATGTTTTTT
>Ga0115558_1000901_pt1 | contig 18467 bp, 12 predicted proteins | sample COGITO_mtgs_1104_4_FD_87279 | JGI IMG/M metagenome (GOLD analysis project Ga0115558, IMG submission 87279) | Pelagic marine microbial communities from North Sea - COGITO_mtgs_110426 | ecosystem: Environmental > Aquatic > Marine > Epipelagic | place: Germany:Helgoland, sampling site Kabeltonne... | reverse complement strand
TACCGCCTTTTTTTTGTTCTTCTTTATCATCATCTAAACTTTGCTTAATTAATTTTTCTTGTTCTTCTTTATCATTTTGTATTCTTTGTTCTTCTTGTTCTTCTTTATCATCTTGTAATCTTTGTTCTTCTTGTTCTTCTTTATCATCATCTAAACTTTGCTTAATTAATTTTTCTTGTTCTTCTTTATCATCATCTAAACTTTGCTTAATTAATTTTTCTTGCATTCTTTGTTCTTCTTGCATTCTTTTATCTTCTTGTATTCTTTGTTCTTCTTGTTCTTCTTTATCTTCTTGCATTCTTTGTTCTTCTTGCATTCTTTGTTCTTCTTGCATTTTTTGTTCTTCTTGCATTTTTTGTTCTTCAATACGTTTTAGAATAGCTTCTTGCTCTATCTTTTTTATTTCTTGTTTTTGTTTTTCTAATTCATTTGATTTATTTGTATTAGAAACAGATGAACTCGTAAAAGGTAAATATGAATAGTTTTGCGCTGGTTCAATTTCTACATTTTGGGAAGGTGGTGTTGTAGTAATAGGTTGTATATTACTTTTTGGTTGCATTATGGTTTCTTCTGGTTGTGAGGAAAAATACCAATAAAATATGCTACCTACAATTATTAAAAATACAAATATACCAATACTTATTAAAACCCATTTAAATTTACTCATAATATCTTCATCTTCCTTTGTTTCTTCTGCTGATTCCTCGGTAGTTTCTTCTGCTGATTCCTCGGTAGTTTCTTCTGCAGGTTCAACTCCTAATATTACTTCGTCTTCATTTGCTCTTTCTTGTTGTCTTTCTTCAACAGCAGCTTTTATTTCATCAATAGTAAAATCATCTGAAAAAGATTCCTTATTATTATTTAATGAATTCATAAGCTTTTTTAATATTTGACTATCTTCTGATTTTATAACATCTTTAGCGCTATTGAGTGCTAATATTAATTTTTCAGTTAACATATCAGATGAAGCCATTTTATTTTAAATAATTACTACTCTATAATAATATATTATTTAATTAGATAACACATATTATAAATGGATTTATTAAAACCAATATATGTTAAACGATGGTTATCTGAAACTAATCATATAACGTATGTTTTTGATGCTAATAAAGCTAACACATATAAATCAAGTTATAAAGTAATAAATGAGTATATATTCCAAGATAATAATTATGAAGATGCATTCAATAAAATAGTTTATTATATATTGCAAAAAGACAAAGATATAGAATTACCTTTTTATTTTTGGGATAAAGATAATTTATTATATGATATTGATGAAATTAAATGGTCTGGTTATGATGTTAATCCATTTAAATCAAAAGATAGAAGTTCGGAATCATTAAAAGAACCTATTAATTTATCAAATAAATATGGTTTATTAAAAAAAACTGAATTTAATTTAGTATTTTATAGTGATTTTAAATATGATATTAAATATTACTTTGATAAAGCAATAAAAAAACCTGATTTTAATAAATATGTTAAAGAACTAATTAAAAATGAAGATATTTTAGTTAGTTTATATAACAAAGAAGTTAAATATGCAAATTTATCATTAGAAGAGTATAACGATGTTACTTTTAAAACTAGTTTAAATGATGTAGATGAACTTATTTTGTTATTTGATAAACTTGAAACTAATGAAAAAATGCAAATAATACAATTAGTTAATAATAACAATGCTATATATAAGTTGTTTAAAGAACATACTTATACTAATGAAAAGGAACTATCTTTTATTTTTAATATAACAAATCAAAAAGAAGAATTACTCAATATATTTTATAAAGGCAAAACTTCTAAAATTTCAATTAGTGAAAATGATGCTATTATAAACTTTAAATACCCTATTGATAATGGTAATAAGATTGAACAAATTATTAAAGATAAGAAGGAATTAACGGATTATATTGGAAAATATATTACTACTAAAACAGATTTTATTGAAAATGATATCAATCTTAGAGTTAAATTTATGGTTGATAATATTGAATTTCCAACTTTAATAAAAAAAATAGGCACATTTTCAAATATATTCGAGGCTATTATATTCAAAAATGAAAAAAAGAAAAATAGTGGATATTATGCCTACAAAAGAGTAAATGATATATTAAATAATAAGTTTGATGTCACTTCTTACATAAAATCTAGAATTATAGTAGGAGTTTCAGAAGATGATATTGTAAAAGAACTTATGGCATTTGGATATACTAAAACAGAATGTGTTGCATTAGTTAAACAAGAATTGAAGATAATTGGTGATATAGGATTTAATAATTTAGATAAAAACCCTAATATCATTGATGGGACTTATATTGTTGTCAAAAAAAGTGGTAGTGGATTTGAAATAGATATTAAAAATTGTAAATCATATTATGAACTTGATAATATTAAATTTTGGCTAACTAAAATCATTGAGCAAACAAGAATTATTCAAAAGAAACCAGTTGTCGTTGTTCCTAAAAAAGAAAAGACACCTGAACCACAACCAAAGAAATCTTCATCAAAATCATCTGATGAAAATTTAGTAGAAGATGATATGGATTTTGATGATTTTTCAAAGTTTCAAGGTGGTGTTAAAAAAGTTGAATTTAAAAATTATTTAATTAATCGTTTGAGAAATGCTGATAAAGAATTATATAAAGATAATAATAAATCACGCAAATGTCAAAAAGAACATCAACCTGTTGTTTTATCAAAAGAAGAACTAGATGAAATTAAAGCAAAAGGATATAATAAATATTTTGATAATATTATTGAATATGGTAGTAATCAAGATATTAAAAACTATTATACATGTCCAAGATTATGGTGTCCTGTTAGTAAAATACCATTAGATGAAAGTCAAGAAAATCCAAAATGCCCGGGTGATAACGAGGAGCCAATGAAATTAAATGAAGATATGAAAAATTCCAATAAACCCAGATATGCTTATTTAATTAAAAATATAAATTTGCCATGTTGTGGTAAGAAAAAACCAAAAGAAAATGATAAGCCTAAAACTCCTATAAAACCTTCCAAAAAATCAGATAAGCTTAATAAATTTGATAAGCTCGATAAAGCAAAATCAGATGAAAAATCTATAAAATTATTTAAATCTGACGATGATGACAAAAATTATATTATGAATAAAATACCTTTACCATACAATAATCGTTATGGTGATATTGCAAAAGAATTATATAAAATATTAAAACCATATAATAGTGAAGAATATAATAAAAAATGTCTTTCGCCAAATAATATTAACAAAAAGGAATGTATATTAAGAAAAAGTTTAATTAATCAAAATGATATACCAGCCAAATATGATAATATAATAAATGTTGTTGCATTCTCTCTTGGTAAAACAAAAGAAGAATTTATTAAAGAAATTACAGAAAAATTGGATTTAATTACATTTTTATCACTTGATAACGGAAATGTATGTAAAGATTTTGTTGATTTAGAACCAATAATAGCAGAAGATAATGTTGAATTATATAATGATTTTCTTAAATTCAACAAAAAGTTTAAAAGGTCTTTATTAGATGTTCCAGATGTGAGTGATAATACAAATGAGAGTAATTACAAAAAATCAAGATATTTATTTATATATAAATCTTATTTAAAGTTTATCAAATATTTATCAGCTGATAATTATCCATTTGATAAAACCATTAAATATCTAAATTCATTAGTTGCTATAATTTATAAAAAATTAATTGTATTATGGGATATTGAAAAAATAGATCAAAATATTCAAGTTAATATGATATGTCCATACTATACAAGATTTATAGATTTATATTCATATTTAGATAAAAGCCCTAAGTTTATAATGATTATTAAAGAAAATAATTACTATGAACCTTTGGTATCAAAATCAATTACTATGAAAGTAGATAAAAAGTTATTTAATTTAGAAGAATATAAAATAGTAAAGGATATATTAATAAATTGTACAAAAAAGAATAATTTTGAAGATTATAATATTGAACTATTTACAAACAAAGATAATATAGCTGCTCTTAATAAACTATTAAAAGAAGAAAGTGAATTATTTACATTTGAATCTGTAATAATAAACACTGATTATACTATTAATAAAATAATTTTGAAAAATAATACATTATTGAAATTTAACCCACAATCTATTATAATATTACCACTATTGATAAGTGAATATAAAATTAAAAACGTCATATTTTATGATGATATAGTTGATAAAGAATTTAATATTAAAATTGTTAAAGATACATATGATAAATTTAACAAGGGATTTGAAAGTATTAAAGAATTAGGATTTTCAATTGATATTGGGGAAACAGTTTTAGATACCAAAGAATTAATAAGAACTAAGTTGAAAATAGCAGATGAAAAATATGAAACCACTACAAATAATATTATATTACCATTTAATGATAAAAATACATATAATAGTTATATTAAAATAAATGACAAAAAAATAAAAAAAATAGAGAAACTAAGATTACAAGTTAAAAATAAATTATTAGGTAGCAAGTTTACAGATGAATATTATAATTCTTTATGTAAAAAATCTAGAAGAAAAGTAATAAAAAAAGTATTAAGTGAATTTAAATCATCTTCATTTGATAAACAATATATTAGAGATATACAAATTATAATAGAAGAAATACCATTATCATCTAGAAAGCATATTAAAAACTGGTATAAAAAATCCTTGTTGTATTCAAAGTATAATTATATAAATGAATTATCTAATAAAGTTAAAGATATAGGTAAAGAATTATTGTTTACACAATATACAGTAAGTGACAAGATACCACATGCTATATTAAAATATCATGAAGCATTACCTAATAATATTAGTAATATTGAAGAAAATATTGATTATTATAAATTACTAAAAGATATCAATGAAGTAGATAATAAATTACCAGAAATATTCAATGGTGATGAAAATGTATTAAGCAGCAAATGGACAAAATATAAAAAGAAAGTATGGTACAAATTACGATACATTAAAAATACTTATAAAGAAACTTATATTAAAGGACTTTTTGATTATCTTACAATTAAAATAAATACTAATTTACTATCATATAATGATATTATAAAAAAATCAAATGAATATTATTTAGATGTATTTAATAAAGATAATTATGACAAAAATAAAAAATTACGTATTAGAAAATTATTTAAGGATCCCCATTTTTATCAAAATTATGTAAAAGAAATGAATAGTATTAATAAAACTAAGAAATCTTTTAAAACATTAAGTATATTCTATGAAACATATTTTAATAAAAGTTCTTACGAAGAAAGAGAGAAAATTATAAATAATATAATAAAAAATAGTTTAATAAAATATCCTGGTGATATAGATATATATAATATTGCAAAATTACTAAATATATCTATACTTGTCATACATAATCGCACAGAATATGGTAAAGGTGTAAAAGTAGAAAAACGCGCAGGAGATAAGGATTTAAATATAACTATTTCAGTATACAAAGCTGATGATAATATAGACCAACGACCATTAATAATATTATATAGAAAGGTAGAAAAAACAAATATAAGTTATTTCATAATAAAGAATACTGAAATAACAGAAACATTTTATATGGAATTACAAGATGCACCCGAAGATATTAAAAACAAAATATTAGATTCTTCTAAATCAAGTGATATGTCATCTTCTACATCTACAACATCTATATGATTTTAACTTTTTGTTCAGGTAGGTTATAACACTTATTGTCTTTTTGTTTTAGATTGAATTGTATATCCAAATCATTTTCAATGCAATTATTATAAGTTTCTTCTTCTTCCTCCTGAATATCCTCTAATTCTTCTTTTTCATCTGCAAGATCTTTGAGTAATTCCATCATGTGTTCTTCATCTATTAAAATACGACTATCACCAGTTCCACAAGGTGGTTGTTGTCCTAACATTACATTTGCTGATACACCATTTACTTTATCATATTCAGCAAATATACTAGCATTAATTAACATGTCTGTTGTTTCTTCAAAAGAGGATTTAGCAAGTGGTCCAATATCACCTCGATTTATACCATGACGATCAATAGACATAAGTTGTCCCTTATAGGTCATGGTATCAATTAGTAGAGACATATGTCTGAAATTCATAGAACCTTCACTGGTTACAGCAACCAATTCTTTATAAAGAGCATTGCGTGCTGCTTCAATACCAAGAGTATCATAAATTTCACGAATATCATTAGAAATTGTTCGTGAAGAGTCTATATTAGGATTTGCAAGAATATCTATTAAATTTGTTCCATCAGTATCAAGAACCCATTCTACAATATTATCAAACTTATTGTTTTCATCATTATATTTTGTATATTTCTTTTTATTTAATGATACCTTTTTAATACCTTTATAACCCTTCAAAATAATTTGATAAACGATATTATGTTCAATTGCTTTAATTGTTGCAATTTCATCTTTGTCATCAATATCTTTTAGTGCTATTTCAGTTAATTTTATTCTGAATACACATTCTTCTGCGTTGTCATCACTATATACACAATCAATATATTTATCATATGCTAAATTCAATTTAGTATAAATATCAATCATTTTAAGTCCAAATAAATTCATATTAGATTTATTGAAAACCAATCTAAGAACCCAAGGAGAACTACTACGTGCCTTGCAACTATTACTTTCAATTTCTTCAAACTCTTTGTATACTTTCATAATACCTTGATCCTTTTCGATATTAGTATCATAATATTCACCATTATCCCAATAAATTTCACTATATTCTAATATATCAGATAATTTAGTAATTTCAATAGAGTTTTTAATATTCATAGCATGATTCTTTGTGATATCAATACGTGAATCAGTAATTTCCCCATCATCATTCATATCTGGATTTACAATACTTGCAACATCCTGTTTCATATAAATAATTAATGTTGGTGTTTTAGTTTTCTTTGTAGCTGATAGAATTTCTTTAAGACGAGGTACTCCTGACGTTGCTTTAACAGCAGCAGCTGTACCAGAAACGTGGAAAGAATCTAGTGTCATTTGTGTACCTAATTCACCAATTGTTTGCGCAGCTACAATACCAACCATTTCACCAGGTTGAGCAATTGCTTGTTTAAAGTATTCATTAATTTGTTCAATAATCCAATCAAATATTTCTTTTGTAAAATGATAATGAAATATTAATTTCTTGGGATTTAAATGAATTCTTAATAAAATATGAAAGAATTTAGTACCTTGGGTATTACTCTTAATACACAAATCCTTTTTAATTTTTTCAATAGCATTTAATACATAATCTGGTGTTAAATTTGTTTTAAATGCTTTTATACCTATTGATTGAAGACGTTTGTGTGCATTATTGATAATACGTTCAAATGGAATTGGATAATTGATAATCTTCTTTTTTTCACCACCAAATACATATTTGATAAGAAATTCTTTGTCATTAAGCATTTCTTCAAAATGTTTAGTGCATTTTTTATAAGTATCTGCTTTAATTGTTTCAAATGCTTCTGTTGTCATATGAAGAGCAGGATTATCAGTTGATTTCAAATGATATTCTTGATTTATTTCTAAGGTATCCTTTTCAATAGTATTGATAACTTGTACCTCTATTTTACAACCATTCATACCATCTTCACCATAAATATATTGTATAATTGAACCAATAGCAGTTCTTACAGTATTATCATAGTGAATTTTAGAATCTTCCATTGCCTTTACTAATCTGCGTTGAATATATCCTGTCTCTGATGTTTTTACAGCTGTATCAATAAGACCTTCACGCCCACCCATCGCATGAAAGAATACTTCTTGTGGAGATAGTCCTGAGATGAAACTATTTTTGACAAATCCTCTTGCTTCTGGACCATCATCATACTTTGTAAAGTGAGGCAAAGTTCTATCTGTAAAACCATATGTAATACGTTTACCATCTACATTTTGCTGACCAACACAAGCAATCATTTGTGCAACATTTGTTTCCTTACCTTTTGATCCAGATTTAACCATATTAATCATTCTGTTTTTATTTTCATCAATTTGTGATAAACCAATTTTTCCAACTTCACTTGTTGTTTCATTAAGAATACCGATGATTTCACGTTCAATATATTCTTCATTATTAAAGATACTATTGTTATCAATTGTACCTCTGCGAATTTCATCAAGTTTATCATAAGCCTTAGTTTTCATTTCTTTGATTTTATTTTTAAGATTTTTGTCTGTTTCTTTATCAGTAACTAAGTCACTAATACCAACACTAAATCCGGCTGTAAGTAACCATCTACACACTAAGCGCTGTGTATTATCTAAAAATTTTCGCGTTTCAAATGGTCCATAATCGTGATATATTACAGGAATCAATCCTGTCGTAATACCGTGAAATACATTTTTATCTAGATTACCTTTTTCTAATTCACTATTATTTATAACTACTCTTTCGTCTTTTTTATTTTTTCTATTTATGTAGAGACCAGGTGGCAATATTTGCGAATAAGCTTCCTTTCCTGTATATGTATATTTTTTATCAGGTTTCTTTAAACTACCACCGAAATAACTATTAACCATTTGAATATTTGCCAGTGTTTTATCTTGTATATTTGTAATATCCTTCGTTAATCTATATGAACCCAATAATGTATCTTGAACAACTTCAATAATCGGCTTACCATCTCTCGGTGCCAATATCATATATGGAACAGCCGCTATATCCATTAGTTCATTCATTGTTTGAACACTTTGAGGACAATGCAAATTCATTTCGTCTCCATCAAAATCTGCATTATATGGAGGAGTATCTAGAACATTCAAGCGAAATGTTTGATATGGCATAATAACTACTTTATGACACATCATAGACATTTTATGTAAAGAAGGTTGTCTGTTAAATAGAACAAAATCACCATCTTTAAGATGTCTATGAACTACATCTCCATATTTTAAATCGTTAGAATTTTGTTTCAAATCCTTTGAATATTTTAGATTAATAGTTGTATTATTTTTTTTTATGTATTTTGCACCTGGCCAATTATTAGAACCATTCATTACAAGTTCTCTCATTTTTTCAATATTATATTGATTTACGGTTTCCGGAAAAGTAATATTGATAGCTACTTTAATAGGAACTCCCAATTCATCAATACTAATATAAGGGTCTGGTGTAATAACAGAACGTGCTGATTGATCTACGCGTTTACCATTAAGATTGCCTCTGATACGACCTTCCTTCTTTTTCATGCGGTCTGATACAGATTTAAGTTTACGACCGTTTCTTTGTTGCGAAGGAGCTAATCCAGGTATTTGATTATTAATAAATGTAAATACATGATATTGTAGAAGCATAGTAATATACTTAATAGTATCTTCTGATGCTCCTTTATTGATTTTATCAATAATACTGTTATTAGTCTTAATAATATCACTAAGTTTATGTGTTAAATCATCTTCCCTTCTTTGACCATTCTCTTCAATAATACTAGGGCGAACAGCTGGTGGTGGAACAGGCAATACTGTGCAAATCATCCATTCTGGTCTATTCCATTTTGGATTAAATCCCATCATTTCCATTTCACGTTCAGTAATTCTTTTGAATATTTTGAGGATATCTTCAGCTGTAAATTCTTGTGATATTTTTTCATCTTTTTTTTTATCCTTCCATTCTGCAATAATTTTCATTGCATTTTCTTTATAAATTTTAGTAGGACGTAAAGCACCACATCCAACACCACCATCATCACCACAAGATCTTAACTTAGTTGTTGTATTACATAGTTTATAATAAGCCTCCCATCTTTTTTGGTTATTTTTAATTGAAATAATTTTTGCCATATCGTTTTTAAAATCTTTATGTTCTGTATCTGGTGAAATTAAACATTTAGAACATTTATAGCAAACACAATTAAGTAGTTTTTTAACAATATCGAAAAACATTGCATGAAATACTGGTTTCGCTAATGCAATATGTCCAAAATGTCCGGGGCAGAAAATATTCTTTTGCTCGCAAGTACAACAAATACGATTATGTTCTAAAACTCCCATGCGCGAATCAAATAAACCACCAATAATTGGTTCGCTACCTGCATACGTATCTGTTTTATTGATTTCTACAACAGAGCGTTTGATAATTTCATCCGGTCCCAGTACACTAAATTGAATACCTTTAACCTCTTGGATTTCAACTTTCTGGTCATTGTAAGATAGTTCTGGATAAATTGACATATCTCTTAATAATAGTAGTTAAAATAACTCGTCTTATGTTTAAATTATTTTTTAAAAAAATATCAATTTTTATTTTTTATTGCTTTCTAAATAAATTTGCAAAGTCTTCATAAAATAAATATATTAATGTAATAAATATTGCTATTATAATTGAAAGTACTATAAAATATCCATTTTTCCTACCTTTAAAAGGTACTCCTTTAAACGGCATTGATAATAAAGATATTATAAATGATGTAGGTAAGAAAATAGCAGCAACAATTGTCAATATACGAGATGTTCCAGAATCTAAATATGCTATTCTTTGCATAGTTCCATGTCTTGTTTGTTCTAAACTATCTTTTAGATTAACAACATTATTTTGAAAAACTTTAATGCGATTTTTAAATAATTCGTAATCATTATTATCTTTATCATAGTTTATAACTATAATAATACGCGATACAATCAGAATCATATCATTAACAATATTATTGTACGATAAAATATAATATAACAATTTATCTAAATATTCAATCATTTTATAACTATTGAAAAAATCTAGCCATGTTACATGTTTTTTAATGACATATAGTATTTCATTAATTCTACGGTAATCTCTTTCGCATTTATCAATTATATTAATAAATAATTTTAATATTTTTGCATTTTTATCTATAAAGCTGAGCTTATCTATGTCATCTGTAATAATATATTTTTCTTTTTCTAAATAAAAAATTGTTTTATATATATATAGTCCTTGTATTATTTCCGTTAATAAACTCGAATAATCTAAGCCAGTTTCATATTGTGTATTTGCTCCTTTTAATTGCTTTGAATTATTATAATCAAGTATTGGTATACTAAGTGAAAAATAAAATTTTTTATCATTAACAATTAGTTTTTCTTTTTTCGTTAATATTTTATTAATTTTAATTTGGTCTAAATTATATTTATCTATATTATTATATGTAATAATGTTCATTATATAAATCTATTAGATATAGAATATTTTTTAAAATATTATAAATCTTAATTTTTCTTCTTGGTTTTTCCACATCAGTTATAGTAAACTTTATTCTTGGTTTTTCCACATCAGTTATAGTAAACTTGTTTATAGGTTTTTTCACATCAGTTATAGTAAACTTTATTCTTGGTTTTTCCACATCAGTTATAGTAAACTTTATTCTTGGTTTTTTCACATCAGTTATAGTAAACTTGTTTATAGGTTTTTCCACATCAGTTATAGTAAACTTGCTTCTTGGTTTTTCATAAATTGTATATAGATTACCAATGTAATTTTCATACTTCATTATTATAATTACATAAATTAATATTAAATCATTTTTTAATATTAAATGGAAAAATAATAACGCTGCTAGCAGGGCTCGAACCTGCGACAACTCGGTTAACAGCCGAGTGCTCTAACCGACTGAGCTATAGCAGCTTATTTATATATATAAATATATTCCTTATATAATTTTATATAAATTAAGTATAAAATGAATATTGAAGAATGTTTTATATGTAATGATAATAAAACATTTGAAAAATTATAATGTTATAAGTGTAATAAAACTATTTGTATTTAATGTTGTAATAAGTTAAAAGATAATACAAATTTAAATAATTAATCAATATAAAAAGCTTATTTGAGATGCTCTATATTTTTTTTGTAAATTTCTTTTAATGGTTTTTTATCACTTTTTTTTAATATTTTTTCTTTAATAAGCCATTTTTTGGATAATACATTATATTTGTGGTTTTCATTAAATAAAACATTAATAGATATATATATAAGTGATACAATAATTACGCTCTTAGCAAAGCTTTTTGTTGCCATATAAACTATTGAAAACAATATTATTGTTTGAAATATAGAATTATTTATTATTTTTTGTTGAGCAGGTGTAAACTCTACTTTAAGATATCTTCCTCCAAATTGTACTAATATTAAAAAAAATATTGATAATGGTTCTATACCTTCAATATTTGATATCATATTCTATTTATTATAATTAATTTTATTAATTTAAAACATCATCTAAGTTATCTTTTATAGATTTTAAAACCTTACTAACAATTTTTTCTATCATTTTATCTTCGTCACTATTTGATTTTTCTTTTTTTTTCTTTGTGGATTCTTTTGGCTTTTTCTTACTATCCTTACTTTCTACTTCATCATCAGAAGAATCTGATTCGTCAGAAGAATCTGATGAATCTGTATCTTTTTTTTCTTCTTTAAAGTTTTCTATATTGATATTATTATTAAATACTTCTCCTTCCGTAAATATAATTACATCTAATAATAAAGCTATTATAGATAATAATAATAATAAACCGATAGTTATATCCCATTGTATAGCATAGAAATTTACTAAAATCAATACAATAAATACCCATGGATTATCTATTATTTCTAAAATATTATCAGGATATTCAGCCGATGGTCTTAAACCAAGCATTATCAAATATGCTATAAAAAAACCCGAAATAATTCCTTTAAAAAATGTATTAAGAACGTCATTGAATTCTAAATTATTCATATTTCTTCTTTACAATTATATTATATAAATATTTTTTTTGTGTTTTTCTTTCCTTTTTGTATAATAGAGAATATCTTAAAAAATAAGAATGTACTATTCAACTATTGAGGAAGCTTATAATTTGGATAGTTTTGATAAAATGAAAAAAAAAAAACGCGATAAACTTAGAGATATTCCAGAAAGTAATTTAAGTAAAGGACCATCTAATATAGAAACAAGTAAATTAACTGCTTCTAGTGAAAAAATACAAGATTACGAAGAATATATTAAAAGTGCAAGTAAATCATGTGATCCAATTCAAGCCCCACCATATACAATTCCTATTTCGGGAAATTGTAAAAAAGAATTTAAAGACGCTATGAAAGTTTATACGGAGGAAAATTTTAATTCACCAAAAGATATCAATATGTCAAATATGGATTCTAAAAATGATATCATGCCATATTATGATGAAGATTTAGAACAATATTTTGATATTAATAATTTAAATGACGAAGTTAAATACAATCCTAATAATAAATTATCTAATTATATGCCTAATAGTAACATCTCTTCATATACAAATAACAATACAAATGAATACACAAGTACTATTTTTAATAATGGTAATAATTTATTAAATACATCAGACTTTAATTTAAGTCTCGATGAAAGAAAAAAAGCAACCGATGCTCTTCAATATTTAAAAGCATTAGAAACGAAAATTGATGGTGACGAAAAAAAGGCATTCTTTGATCAAATGAGATTGTCTAATACAATGGGGAAACGTGGTTATCTTGAACCACAACAACATGATGCTAAAACTATTAAATTAGAAAAAGAAATAGAAGAACTCAAAAAAAGAGAAGTAATATTATCAAAAAGCATAGAAGAAAATAAAAAAGCGCAAAATAATATTAATTTAATTATAAATGTATTTATAATACTATTTGTAGGTTGTATAATTATATTATTATGTGATTATCTCGTTGAATTATCAATTCAAATAGGTATGAAAAAGACAACACATATTCTAGAACAATATATGAATAGCAAGATTAATGAAATAAATATACCTCAATATTCATATCAGCCACCCCAACCATCGCAAAATATAATGCCTTATAATTATAACCAGATGCCACTAATGCAGAAATTACAACCTATACAAGGTGGTTTATCTCAACAAAACGTTTAATTTTATTTTTATTTAATTGATGATATATAAGATTTATATTATAATTATCATTTAATAATGACCATTAATTTATCAGATCTTATTAATAATACTATAATTGTAGGTGAAGAAACCAATAAAAAATCTATTAATTGGTGGGTACCACCTGAAAAAAATAAAACACGTATTATGTTGTGTGGTACATACCCTATTGGTACTAGTAATGGATATTCAAAAGTTGTCTATTATATATCTAAATATTTGGGAGAATATAAAGATATTGATTTGACTGTCTATGGATTTCAAAATGTTGCCAATACAAATGGTAAAAGTTTACGTGATAATATTCCTAAAAATGTCAAAATACATGATGCTATGGCTACCGAAAATCCTAAACGAAGTGGTTTTGGTGAAAAAGAAATAGGAGATTATATCAAGAAAAATCCACAAGATATTATAATAATTTTCAATGATAATATGATTACAACATCTTTAACAAACACAATTATAAATGAATGTATTACTGAAAGAAAAAACTTTAAATTAGTATCATATATGGATCAAGTTTATCCTTATCAAAAGAAAGCTTATATTGAATTATTAAACAAACATTACGATGCTATTATTACATTTACACCATATTGGAAAGATATAGCTAGAAAATTAGGAATTAATAAAGATATACCAATTTATACTTTTCCTCATGGCTTTGATACAAATATTTATTATCCTATACCAAAAAATGTTGCAAGAACCTATTTTAAATATAATGATGACGATTTTATGGTATTAAATTTAAATAGAAATCAACCGAGAAAATGCTGGGATCATACTATAATTGCGTGGGTTGAATTTGTTGAAATGCATTATAAAGCTAATGTTAAAGAATGTAAGGATTATATGGTTAATGAATATACAAAGCGTCAAATAAAATTAATTGTTGGGACGTCTATTGATGCATATTGGAACCTATGGGATGTATTAGAAAATGAGGTGAAATTTAGAGATGTTCCTTTGGATTATGTTAAATCAACAATAGTAGAAGTACAGATGCCACAACAATTATCGGATAGAGAAATTAATATATTATATAATTCGTGTGATGTTGGTTGTAATAATTGTAATGGCGGTGGTTATGAATTAACAGTTTTTGAATGTTTGGGATTAGGAAAACCACAAGTATCATCATATGTTGGAGGTATTCGCGAGTATTTATCAAAAGATAATTCTATACCTGTTGAATCAAAAATATACTATTATTTAGATAATAAATCAAATGGTATTGGTGGTAAGGCTGAATTAACAGATCCTCACGATTTTGCGTTAGGATTTTGGAAATATTTAAGTGAACCAGAGTTGGCAAAAACTCATGGAATAAATGGTAGAGAAAATATTCTAAAAAATTATAGATGGGAAACTCTCGTAGACTATTTTTATAAAAAAGTTTTGGCAGAGATAATTAAAAATTGATATAATACTTTGTTATTATAATTATACAATAATGGCTTTATTTATTGACACTGAAACAATTGGTCTACCTGATACAAAAAACTTAAATCTAAAATGGGGTGATTACCCATATTATAAACTATTAAATAGATATGATACAGCACGCATTGTACAACTATCGTATATGATTACTGATGATAATTTCAATAAAAAAGAGATGTATGATTATATCATTAAAAAAGAAAACTTCAATATTGAAAACTCAAAGTTTCATGGAATTACAAATGAAATATCTATTGAAAAAGGTGTTGATTTTAATGAAGCTCTTGAAATATTTTATGAAAGCTTGAAAGAAGTAACACATATTATTGCACACAATATTGCTTTTGATATTAATGTTATTAAATCTGAATTGTATAGAAGAGACAAGCATTACATTATTAAAGAAATTAATAAAAAGACTATATTATGTACAATGAAACATTGTAAAGATATTGTTAAAATTATAAATCAATATAATAGATATAAAAATCCTTCTTTAAAAGAAATTTATAAGTTCGCATTTAATAAAGAATTAGAAAATGCTCATAATTCTAAATATGATGTTATTAATATGCATGCTGTTATAAAAAAAATGTATGATGATAATATCCTTAATTATTCTCTTAAAATCACTTGAAATACGTTATAAAATAATATTAAGATTATCTTTCAATGGTTTTTTTATATTGTCATCAGTAAATTTATTTACTGGTTTAGATATATTATTATCAACAAACTCATGTATATCATCTAAAATTTTACCTAATTCTTTTAACAAATTAAGTTCTTCTGAATTACCAGACATTTCTATATAGTTATTATATATAAAATAATTTTATACAATTTCACTATTTCGTTTTTCGTTAAATTCTTTTATTTCTTTAAGTTCATTTAGTTCTTTTATATTTTTAAATAATTCATAATCAATAATTTCCTTATATTTAGAATTCTTTTTATTTTTAATATTAGCTATTTTAGTAATCTTTTCTAATATTTCTTGCTTTTTAATTACTTCTTCGTCAGTGTCTATTCCATCATTATCATTTTCGCTTACATATGATGTTAATGATTTAATATAATTATTATACATAATGTTTTTAATATAGGTGTCAACATATTCGCGATAATATCTTATTTCATTTTTATCAGTGATATATTTTAATAATTCGTTATTTTGTATATCCTCTTCCAATTTGTTAAGAGAACTGCTGAAATCTTTTAAAATTTCTTTTGTTAATGTGTTATGTTTTCTACAATGCACTAAATCTTTATTGCCTTTATTATTTGGTAATGAATATGTAGATAATTGAAACTTAATTACTTCAAATTTTTTTTGATATTGTAATAATAAAGATAAACGACTACTAATAATTTCTAATTTATTTTGATAATCATTGAATTTTATATATCCCGTTATTATTGTTATTAATATGCCAATAAATATTGATGATATACTAATAACATAAGTTAATACTTTACTTTTTTTATTTTCTGTATTTTCAATAATAAGTCTTACTGCTTCAATAAATGTTATTATAGATGAAAAAACTAGTATAAAAATAGATGACAACCAATATTTATTATTAATACTATGATATGAACGTCTTGCGATTATAATATTCTTTGTTTGTTCATCTAGACATATTGCCAATCTATTTTCTAAAATTTTTTTGGAATTTTTGAGAGACTCTAATTCGTCGCGTTTAATTACATCAACTTCTTCACGTAATTTAATTAAGGAATCTTCCTCCTTCTTTTTATTAGCAATAATTTCTTGTAGCTTTACCATTGCAGATTTTACTTTGTCTTCAAGTATTTTAACACTATTTTTAGGTTGTTGTGAATTTTGTGGCTGCTGTTGTGTTAGTAATTTATTATCTTCTTTTTGTAATTGCTGAACTTGTTGAATTTTACTATCATTACAATAATTACAATAGTTACTATCGTTTCTATCGTTACTATCGTTACTTTCGTTACTATCGTTACTATCGTTAGATATTTCATTATCATCTTCTTCACTAATATATATATCCATAGTATCAGAATGAATTTCAATTAAGTTATTCATTATATATATAAAAATAATATATTAATAATTAATATTATTACAATATAAAGTTATTATTGTAAATATATTTTCACTTTCATTTAAATTATAATTTATTATAATATTTACATTATTTTTTTTTAATAATATTTTTTTAGAAGTTCCATTATTAAAGTATTCATCAATAGCAATATCAAATTTATTATTTAAAATTATTATTTTTATGGTATTATATATACCTTCAAAAGCAGCAACTAATGAACGATTTGTTGATGATTCAAATGACAACATTTTAATTAAATCATCATTTTTATTTAAAATAATGTCATATAATTCATCATACAATAAATTTAACTTCATATATTATTATATATTATTATATATTATTATATATTATTCTTTTTGTTTGATGCATCTTCCAGATAAAAAGTTACATATTTTACCTTCACCACAATTTTTTTTACATGGTTTAAAATTTTCTGCTGTTGGTTTTGGTTTAGCTTTTGGAGGATTTACACATCGTCTTGTTGATACTTTGCATATTTTATTTAAAGCACTACAATCTTGCTTACATGGTCTTTCCGCAAAAACTTCAAGTTTAGCTTTTTTGACTATTACAGATTTTTCTTTTTTTGGTTTAATACAACGTCCCGATTTAGTATTACAAATTCTACCATCTTTTTCACAATTAACTTTACATTGTTTTTTAATAGAGCTTGCAGATCTATTGGATATTCTTGCTTCTGATAAAGTAAATCTTTTAGGTGTTCGAGCAGGGCCAGGAGATAATTTAAATGAAGAACTATTGGTAATATTTAGAACATTTTCTTTTTTTGCTTTACGTGCTGCACTGGCTTTACGTCTTGCTGAACTAGCTCTACGTGCTGCACTGGCTTTACGTCTTGCCGAACTAGCTTTACGTCTTGCTGAACTAGTATCCACAACTGCTTTTACAGACGAACTTTTTTTCAATATTTTATTTAATATTTGTAATCTTCTGTCAAGCAAAGGATTTAAACATTCTC
>Ga0115558_1000900_pt1 | contig 18467 bp, 17 predicted proteins | sample COGITO_mtgs_1104_4_FD_87279 | JGI IMG/M metagenome (GOLD analysis project Ga0115558, IMG submission 87279) | Pelagic marine microbial communities from North Sea - COGITO_mtgs_110426 | ecosystem: Environmental > Aquatic > Marine > Epipelagic | place: Germany:Helgoland, sampling site Kabeltonne... | reverse complement strand
ATTTTTTAATGTAATTAACTGGAACGAAGTTGAAAAACGCTACGCTGAAGCGAAATAAATTTCAGCATTTTATATATACACAAAAGCATCCAATTTCTTGGATGCTTTTTTCTTTTCCTTTTCTTTTCTACTCTTTCTTTTTCAGCAATACTTTTAATTAAAAACTTCTATCTTTCCAAATACGCTCGTAGGCAGAACCTTTTTCTACTTCTTTTAGTTGTTCTATTGCCAAACCAAATGCCTTATTAAATTCTTCTCCTTTAATTACATTATAGATTCCTATTTCTGGTTTTCCTTGCGGATATTTTCCTGACTTTGCATACGATTTTGTTTTGGTTGTAAAATCCATTTCAAAATATTGCCCAGGAGTTCTATGTGTTACATTTGGTGAGAATGCTACAATTTTAACAACAGGGTCTAAACCGTTTGTTTTATGATTAAAGTTTAAATCTACAGTTACTGCTACTAAACCATCAAGATCTAATTCTTTCATAATTTTTTCATTGGTATAATCATTAGGAAACGTCATTTTTAAATCTGCCATTTGATCAAAAAACCCAGTTTTCAATAACCTTTTTGTACCATAAGCACTTTTTTCTACAAATGTTTTAGATACTGTGTCTTGAATAGCATTCATGGCTCCATAAGCTTTTGCATTAACTACTTTATCTACAGCAACCACTTCAATACCTTTCATTTTAAACTGTTCTTGCAATTGATTGTACATATTATCTGCAAACTTTTGCCAAGTATCATCAGATAATTCTGGAAACCATTTTTTTATTGTAGTAGTTGTAATCGTTCGCATGTTTGTAAAACTATTAGAAGTTTCACTCGTTGTTGTTTTTTCATAATATAAATTTCCACGAACTGCAAAAGAAGAAATTCCTATTTTTTTCATTTTGCTAATTGGTGGATACTTGTAAGCATTACCTTTAGTAATTTTTACTTTGTATTCACCATCAACAGTTTTAAATTTCTCTGAAACTTCTGTATTCTTATTTTTTGATAATGAGTTTGTAATTAAACTACCTCCTGCAATATCGCCTTCAATTAAAACTGGAGTAAAATCAGAAAAAGAACCGATAGTTTGTATAATTCCTGCATCTGTATTTCTAATTAATTTATGTTTAACTCTAGTTACAACTAATGTGTTTTTCTCTACAATTGGTAATGGAGATTGTTCAAAATTTTTGAATGACTCTTTTGGTACTATAATTGTATTTTTGGTTGGCGCTTTAAATAAATACGTTTGCGCTTTTATACTCATTGCATTAATAACCATTTCAACATAAATTTCTGAATCTAAATCTGCTTCTACACCTTTTAATTCAATAGTAACATCTTTTGTTCCATCTAAAATAATGTCTCCACCTTTTTCTACTCCGTTTACAGAAATTATTTCGATTGGTGCAACAGGTGCAACATCAACAGATACTTTACTGCCATCAGAACTTGTAATTGTTATATTTTTATTTCCTCTTTTTTCTGGCGAAAATCCTTGAAAATAAGTCCCTAAACCTGCTTTCTCTAATTTAGTTCCATCTAAACTTACCTCTCCATCTGTATCTGTTAATCCAACACCATCATAATTTAAAAAAACTACAGAAACTGCATCTCCACAAGTTTCGTAACCATTTACCTTTGTAGAAAAATCTAATCTACTTTCTGGCATTAATCCAGAACCGTAACTAATTGCAATTGCAGCATCGCTTAAATCTGATTTTGGTTTTGCCTTTACTAAGCCTCCAGCCAATTTAGAAATAATCTTCATTGGTTTTAGCTTGTTAAAAAAACTGGCTTTGTGCACGTAACCACATTCATAAGATTTTTGTTCTTTCTTTTTTAAAAAAGATTGTGCGTTTATCGATGAAATAGTAATAAATAATATTACTAAAAACGACAGTTTAAATTTTAGTTTTGTTTTCATAATTCAAATTGTTTTTTAAGGTGTTTAACCGTTGTAAAACTATTTGATTTCTAATTTTTCTGAAATACGGCATTTGACGTATTTTCTTAAAGACAGAAAAGCATCCAATAACTTGGATGCTTTTAGTATAATTTTAAAATAGGCACCTATTTAGTATGCTCTTTTATCATTTCCTTCATAAAAATTTATGAATGCCTGATTCACAACCCTATGACCTCCAGGTGTTGGATAATCTCCTGTAAAATACCAATCTCCCAAATTATCTGGACATGCTTTATGTAAACTTTCTACAGATTGATAAATGACTTCAACCTCTGCTTTAATGTCATCTGTTTTTAACATTTGAGCAATTTTTGCTGATATTTCTTCCGTAGAAAATGGTTTATAAATTTCTTTAACGTAATTCACAATCTCATTATCTGGCTTTTCAAATTGAGCTTTACTTTTATCGTAAACTTCTTTTATAATGTGATTTTGATTCGTTTCTTCTAATAACTCAATTGCAGCTTTAAAAGCAATAAACGCATCAATTCTTGCCATATCAATTCCATAACAATCTGGATATCGAATCTGTGGCGCAGAAGAAACAACTATAATTTTTTTTGGTTTTAAACGATCTAAGATTTTAATAATACTTTTCTTCAACGTTGTTCCACGTACAATACTATCATCAATAATTACCAAATTATCTGTTGATTTTACAACACCATAGGTAATATCATAAACGTGTTCTACCAAATCATCTCGTGAACTATCATCTGCAATAAAGGTTCTTAATTTTGCATCTTTAATCGCAATTTTTTCAAAACGTGGTCTTTCTGATAAAATTTCTGTTACTTTTTGTGCAGATAATTTTGTTCCTCCAGCTAAAATTTTTGCTGTTTTTTGCTGATTTAATAAATCTTCTGCAGCTTCTGTCATTCCATAAAAAGAAGTTTCTGCTGTATTTGGAATGTAAGAAAATACTGTGTTTGAAATATCTGAATCTATCGATTTTAAAATCTGTGGAAAAACTAATTTCCCTAAGTTTTTTCTTTCTTTATAGATTGATGCATCACTTCCTCTTGAAAAATAAATACGTTCAAAAGAGCAAGATTTTTTCTCTTTTGGTTCTAAAACTTTTTGAATGGAAGTTTCGCCACTTTTTTTAATAATTAATGCGTGACCTCTTTCTAATTCTTTTACATTTTCTATAGCAACATTAAAAACAGTTTGTATTACTGGTCTTTCTGATGCAACTACTACAACTTCATCATCTTCAAAAAAATACGTGGGTCTAATTCCATTTGGATCTCTTAATACAAAAGCATCTCCATGACCAACCAAACCAGCCATTGCATAACCACCATCCCAATTTTTTGCAGACCTTCTTAATACATTTTGCAAGTCTAATTTTTCTTCAATAAATGGTGATGCATTTTTTTTAGTAAACCCTTTTATTTTTGCTTGTTGATACAAACTTGATACTTCTTCCTCTAAAAAATGTCCAATTTTTTCCATTACAGTTACTGTGTCTGTAAATTCTTTTGGATGCTGTCCTAACTCTATCAATTCTTCTAATAATTGCTTGGAATTGGTCATATTAAAGTTACCAGCAACAATTAAGTTTTGATGTTTCCAGTTGCTTTGACGCAAAAAAGGATGTACACTTTCTATACTATTTTTCCCAAAGGTTCCATAACGAACATGACCTAAAAACAAATTTCCAACATAAGGCATGTTTTCTTCTTGCCAAGCAACATCATTTTTTTTATCTGGATTTTCTTCTAAAACAGTATTTAAACGCTGATTAATTTGCGCAAAAATATCTTGAATTGGTTGTGATTGATTTGAACGAACACGACTTATATATCTTGTACCAGGTTCAACATTAAATTTTACGCTAGCGAAACCTGCACCATCTTGACCACGATTGTGTTGTTTTTCCATCAACAAATACATTTTATTAATTCCGTAAAAAGCAGAACCGTATTTATCTTTATAGAATTGTAAAGGTTTCTTTAATCGAACAAGTGCAATTCCACATTCGTGTTTAATAGCGTCACTCATTGGTGTTTCTTTTTTTATGTTGTTTTTATTTTGTCAAAAAAAAATCCGCAGCCAAAAAACTGCGGATTAAAATTAAGATATTTTTATATCAAATTGTGTTAATTCTTTAAAAGCTTGCAAACGCGTTTTAACTTCATCTGCAGTTAATTCTTGCATACGTTCTGTACCAAATTTTTCTACACAAAACGATGCTAAATTAGAACCATAAATAATGGCATTTTTCATATTCTCAAAAGAAATATCTTCTGTTTTTGCTAAATATCCACAGAAACCTCCAGCAAAAGTATCGCCAGCTCCTGTTGGATCAAAAACTTCTGCTAATGGCAAAGCTGGTACAAAGAACATTTTCCCTTCATTAAACAATAAAGCACCATGTTCTCCTTTTTTAATCACTACAAATTTTGGACCCATTGTATGAATCTTTTTTGCTGCATTTACCAAAGAATATTCTCCAGATAATTGTCTTGCTTCTTCGTCATTTATAGTGATTACATGAACTCGTTTTAAAACCGTATGTAAATCATCTAAAGCAATATCCATCCAAAAATTCATTGTATCTAAAACTACTAATTTTGGTCTTGTAGTCATTTGATCTAAGACAGATGCTTGTATTAATGGGTGTAAATTACCTAACATTACAATTTCTGCATCTTTAAAACTTTCTGGCACAACAGGCTCAAACGTTTCTAACACGTTTAATTCTGTGATTAACGTATCACGTGAATTCATATCATTATGATATTTTCCACTCCAAAAGAACGTTTTCCCGTCTTTTACAATTTCAATTCCTTCTGTATTGATGCCTTTTGAGTTCATCATTTTTAAATCTGAATCTAAAAAATCTCCTCCAACTACAGAAACTACTCCAGTTTCAACTCCAAATTGAGAAGCTGCCAAACCAACAAAGGTTCCAGAACCTCCTAAAATTTTATCTGTTTTACCAAATGGTGTTTCAATTGCATCAAAAGCCACTGTTCCAACTGCTAATAACTTACTCATAAACTCAATTCTATTTACTTTATATTTAACAAGCACTTTTAGTGCTTTTTTCGTAATTTTGTGGTCTGTAAAAGTGTTATTTTAAGACAACACAAAAATAAGTTTAAAAAATGACTATCAAAGAAATACAAGAAGAAATTATTGATGAGTTTTCTATGTTTGACGATTGGATGGAACGTTATGAATATATTATAGATTTAGGAAAATCGTTGCCAATTATTGATGATAAATTTAAGTTGGATGAGAATTTAATTAAAGGTTGCCAATCTAAAGTTTGGTTGTATTCTGAATTAGAAAAAAACACTATAAAATATTCTGCAGATAGCGATGCTATTTTAACGAAAGGAATTGTAGCGTTATTGTTACGTGTTTTTTCTGGACAAAAACCTGCTGATATTTTAGAAGCAGATACGAAATTTATTGACCAAATTGGCTTAAAAGAACATTTATCGCCAACAAGAGCAAACGGTTTGGTTTCTATGATTAAGCAAATAAAAATGTACGCTATTGCACAACAAACTAAAATAGCAAATTAAAAAATTGGAAATGACAGATAAAGAATTAGAAGAAATTGGCGATAAAATTGTTAGAGTTTTAAAAACAATTTACGACCCAGAAATTCCAGTAGATATTTACGAACTAGGTTTAATTTACGATGTTTTTGTAGACGAAGATAATAATGCAAAAATTTTAATGACGTTAACGTCACCAAATTGCCCAGTTGCAGAAAGTTTACCAAGAGATGTTGAAGAGAAAGTAAAATCATTAAAGCAAATTAATAATTGTGAAGTAGAAATTACTTTTGACCCAACTTGGACTTCAGAAAATATGAGTGAAGAAGCGAAGTTAGAATTGGGAATGCTTTAAAATTAGTTTTTAGTTGTTGGTGATTAGTTCTTAGTCACAATGTTATTTCGAATTGAACTTTTTTTAAACAATTTAGAAACCTCAACTTTGAAACTTTGAAACTTTGAAACTTTGAAACTTTGAAACTTTGAAACTTAAAAAATGGAAGAAATACTTAACAGAGTAGCAAATAGCAAACTAATCACTTTTGATTTAGAAGACTTTTATCCAAAAGGAAAGCGTGTGCTTTTTGATATTAAAGATTGGTTGCTAGAAGAAATAGTTTTGAAAGAAACAGATTTTAGAGCATATGTAAAGGAACATAATTGGTCTCAATATCAAGATGATTATGTTGCATTAACTTGTTCTTGTGACGCTATAATTCCATCTTGGGCTTTTCTATTGGTTGCTGCAGAATTGTCTCCTTATGTAAAAAAAACAGTTGTAGGTAATTTAGAAATTTTAGAAACTGTAATTTTTAATGATGTTATAAATGACTTAGATTTATCAGAATTTGAAGCCAAACCAATCATCATAAAAGGATGCTCTGAGAAAAAAATTCCAGCTTCTGCATACACTTTACTAATCAATAAATTACAGCCAATTGCCAAATCGATTATGTTTGGCGAAGCTTGCTCCACAGTTCCACTGTATAAATCGAAAAAATAGTTTCCTCTTTCAACTCACTTTTTTTACTTTTGCATTTGATTTTTAACAAAGTGAAAAAAGTTTTCCTACTTTTATTTTTAATAACTACTTTTTCTATTTCTGCTCAAGAAAAGAAAAAAGACAGTGTGCCAAAATGGAAAGTTCATGGTAAATTTACCTTTCTTTTTAATCAAGCCAACTTTACAAATTGGCTTTCTGGAGGACAAGATAACGTTTCTGGAAATGCAACAATAAATTACGATTTTAACTACAAAAATAATAAATGGAACTGGGATAACAAGTTAATTACTGGTTATGGATTAAGTCACATTAATGATGAAGGTTACAGAAAAACGAATGATAGGTTCGAATACAATTCCCTTTTAGGTCTAAAATCTGAAGGCTTTTGGTTTTTCTCTTTTTTTACAAATTTTAGAACCCAATATACTCGTGGTTTCGATTATTCTAAAAAACCAGAAGTTTCAATCTCAGATTTTTTCTCACCTGCATATTTGAGTTTTGGGCCTGGAATTCTTTGGAAAAAATCAGATGACTTTCGTTTTAATATTGCTCCAGCAACAGTTAGATACACCTTTGTAAATGATATGTTTTCTGGACAATATGGGGTTGAAGAGGGCAGAAATACCGCTTTTAGTTTAGGTTTTAATTTTTCTGGCTACTACAAATTTGAAGCTATGGAAAATATTGAATTAGAAAATATCCTAACTCTTTATTCAGATTATTTAGACAAGCCTCAAAATGTAGATATAGATTACCAAATGAATCTATTTTTTAAGGTAAATAAGTATATTAGCATGAATATAACCTTACATGCAATTATGGACGCAAATGCATCAAAAAAGCTGCAATTTAGAGAAGTATTTGGAGCTGGTTTAAACTATTCTTTCCATAAAAAAGTAGTCTATAAAATTAGATACTTTTAATAGTATAACTTAATTTTGCTTTTTTTAAACTTTACACTTATGAAAAAAATAATCTTTTTATTTTTTGTTTTCGCAACTATTACTTTGAATGCGCAAACTGCAGAAGAATTAAAATCGACTTTAAAATCTAAAAAAGATTCTATTGCTAAACTTCAGAAAAAAGCAAAAGCAATTCAAGCAAAAATAGATGCTTTACCAGGTTGGAAATGTGGTGCTTTTGGAACAGTTGGCGCTAATTTTTCTGGCTTTAACAATTGGTATTCTAAAGACGCACAAAATTCTGCTGCTGCCAACGTAGGAATTACAGTTAACGCTTTTGCGAATTTAATTGAAGATAAATTTTTCTGGAGAAATGCAATGAATATAAACGTTGGTTGGGTAAAGTTTGATGACAAAGATGACCCAAATGACGATCCAAGTTTTGAAACTGCAACAGATGTTTTTAATATTTCTTCTTTATATGGTAGAAAATTAAATCAAAAATGGGCGCTTTCTGCTTTAGGAGAATATAGAACTACGCTAATAGATAATTTTAACGATCCTGGTTATTTAGATTTGGGTGTTGGTTTTACATGGACGCCAATTAACAATTTGGTTGTTGTTATAAATCCTGGAAACTACAATTTTGTTTTTAGTGATGGAGACACTGTTTTCGAATCTTCTTTAGGAGCAAAAATTTTAGCAGATTATACCGCAAAAATCGGGAAAGTAAACTTGAAATCTAATTTATCTTTATTCCAAAGTTACAAATCGTCTGATTTTTCTAACTGGACATTTACAAATGCTATTTCTTACACACTTTGGAACGGAATTGGAGTTGGTGCAGAACTAGGTTTACGAAGTAACAAACAAGAAGCACTAAATGCAGCTTTAGCAGACAATCCAGCAGAAACGTTCGATTCTGTTGATAATAAATTACAATCATATTACTTAATTGGATTGAGTTATAATTTCTAATTAAAATTAAATTACAAACTAAAACCTCAAGAACTCCTTGAGGTTTTTTGTTTTTCCTATTTTTGCAATCTAAACTTCTTTAAATGACGCTATTAATTATTTACGCAACCGTTTCTATTTTCTTTTCATTTCTGTGCTCAATTTTAGAAGCAGTTTTGTTAAGTATAACACCAACTTTTATCAATATGAAAAAAAGTGAAGGCTTGGATTATGCTACTAATTTAGAAATTTTAAAGAAAGACGTAGACAAACCATTAATTGCTATTCTAACAATAAACACGATTGCACATACAGTTGGTGCAATTTTAGTAGGTGTACAAGCAAAAGTGGCGTATGCAGAAAGTTATGGAAGTACTCCAAATTCAATTTTAGGAATAGAAATTAACGAAGATGTTATGGTAGGAATCGTTTCTACGATAATGACGATTCTAATTTTAGTAGCATCAGAAATTATACCAAAAACAATTGGTGCAACCTATTGGAGACAATTGGCTAATTTTACTTCAAAAGCACTAAACATTATGATTTTCCCATTAAAATACACAGGAATTTTGTGGGTTTTACAATTGACAACAAAGTTAATTGGCGGAAAAGGTCATGGTAGCATTTTAAGTAGAGAAAGCTTTTTGGTTATGGCAGATATGGCAGAAAAAGAAGGTGTTTTTCAAGAGTCTGAAAGTAAAGTTATTCGTAATTTATTGGGTTTTAAAAAGATTCAAGTTAAAGATGTAATGACGCCAAGAACGGTTTTAAAAATTGCTGATGAAAATGAAACTATTCAGTCTTTTTATGATAATCATAAAGCGTTACCTTTTTCTAGAATTCCATTGTTTTCTGAAAATATAGATCACGTTTCTGGTTATTTTTTAAAGGACGATTTACTAGTAGCGCTAATAAACAATAAAGGTTCAGAAAAATTATCGAGTATAAAAAGAGCGATTATTATTACCAATAGAGAATTGTCAATCCCAGATTTGTTCGATAAATTAATCAACGAAAAAGAACACATTGCTTTAGTTGTTGATGAATATGGTTCTGTAAGCGGAATTGTTTCTCAAGAAGATGTAATTGAAACCTTACTTGGTTTAGAAATTATGGACGAAAGTGATTCTGTTGCAGATTTACAACAACTAGCTAGAAATTCTTGGGAAAATCGTGCAAAACGTTTGGGAATTATTGAGGATGGAGATCAAAAATAAAATTGATTTGATTTATTTATTTTTTTTACTTTTTGATAGAACCTGATTTTTGCGCAATTTTACACATTTCTTTTTCTACATCTATAGATTTCCACTTTCCTTTTCTCTTATCGTACTCTACAAAATATGGGTGTTTATATTTATCATTTTTCTTATGATTTTTTATAAAATCATTCATTTTATCTAATGATTGCAAAATCAAATCGTCATTTAAATCACCTTTCAAGTCAAAATCAAAATGTGTATTTTCATCTAATGATACTTTGATTCCAAATTTAATTTTTTTCTTTTTGAATGTTTTTGAAGAATATTTAGTTATTTCTTGATTTCTCAATCTTTTCCATAATTTCAAAACTAAAAACTTAATTGCATCCCAAGTTGCACTATTTATTGAATTGGTAATAATACTAGTAATTGTTATTTGGGATAAAATAAAATAAGTATCAAGGATAAAACTATCTAAACTGTTATGCATATCACCATTTTGGTCATAACTGCTAAATTCAAATCCAATTTCAGAAATTATCTTATCATATTCGACTAAATCATCAGCATCAATAATTCCATCAAAATATGATAAGTGAAAAACATTTTCTCCTTTTTTGACAGATTTTAATTTTTCGATTCTGTTCTTTTTATGCTTTTTATATTCTTCAGTTTCTTCAATCAAACTAATAAAAAATTAAATAATTATTATCTATTCTTCACTATATTCATCATACAAAAAGTCATTATAAGGAAAACGCTGAACATGAATTTTACGAACCATATTATACACTTTCTTCTTAAACGCTTCCAAATTTCCTTTATTTAATGCAGAAATAAAAATAGCATCTCTTTCTTTGTTCATCCAAGTGCGTTTCCAATCTTCTAATGTGTAGTTTTCTTTGGTTTTTTCGGTTACCAAATCATCTTCATCTATCGTTTCATATTCGTAAGCATCAATCTTATTAAAAACCATTAATGTAGGTTTTTGTGCAGAATCAATTTCATCTAAAACTGTATTTACAGAAGCAATATGATCTTCAAAATTGGGATGAGAAATATCTACAACATGCAATAACAAATCTGCTTCACGAACTTCGTCTAACGTAGATTTAAAAGATTCTACCAACTGCGTTGGTAATTTTCTAATAAACCCAACAGTGTCTGTCATTAAAAAAGGAATGTTCTTAATCACCACTTTTCTAACAGTGGTATCTAAAGTTGCGAATAATTTATTTTCTGCAAAAACTTCACTTTTGCTAATTACATTCATCAAAGTAGATTTCCCCACATTGGTGTAACCTACTAAAGCAACACGAACCATTTTTCCACGATTCTTTCTTTGCACAGCCATTTGCTTATCAATGGTAAGTAACTTTTTCTTCAATAAAGTTATTTTATCTCGAATAATACGTCTGTCTGTTTCTATTTCTGTTTCACCTGGACCACGCATTCCAATTCCACCTTTTTGTTTGTCAAGGTGAGACCAAAGTTTCGTTAATCTTGGCAACATATATTCATATTGCGCCAATTCTACTTGCGTTTTTGCAGAACTTGTTTGTGCTCTTTGTGCAAAAATATCTAAGATTAAATTTGTTCTGTCTAAGATTTTACAGCTTAAAACTTTCTCAATATTTCTAATTTGTCCTGGAGATAATTCGTCATCAAAAATGGCGGTTCCAATATTATGAGATTCTACATATGCTTTTACCTCATCTAATTTTCCAACACCCAAAAAAGTCTTCGGATTTGGTCTTTCCATTTTTTGAACAAAGCGTTTTACAGCAATTCCGCCAGCTGTATATGTCAAAAATTCTAATTCATCTAAATATTCTTTAGATTGCGTTTCATTTTGATGTTGAGAAATAATACCGATTAAAACGGCTTTCTCAGATATAATTTCAATTTCGTCTATCATAGACTGCAAAAATACGAAGATTAAATTTGTTCAATAAAAAAATCTCTAGCGACAACTAGAGATTTATATTAATTCAATTCAAATAATTAAGACTTAATTTACACTACTAATTTAAGTTCTAAACTGTTGCAAAAATAGTTGAGTTTTTTAAGATTAATGTAAAAATAACGTCAACAAAATATATTCTTTTAGTTACGAAAGGCGATAAAAAGCTATTTTTACAATTAATTAATAATTAATGTCCAAAAAACAAAACTTCCAAACCATTGCTTTTTATAATGTTGAAAATTTATTTGACACGATTGATGATCCAAATACATTTGATAATGATTTTACGCCTGAAGGAAAATTAAATTGGGATGAAGAAAAGTATGAAACTAAATTAAACAAAATTGGTTCTGTAATTTCTCAATTAGGAATTGATGAAAATCAAAATCGTCCTGCAATTATTGGTCTGGTAGAAGTTGAGAATGAAAAAGTTGTTACAGATTTACTAAATTCTAGATCTTTAAAACATTTGAACTACGATTTTGTTCACGAAGAATCTACAGACGAGCGTGGAATTGATGTTGCTTTTTTATATAACAAAGAAGTTTTTGAAGTGCTGAGTTCAGAACATTTTCCTTTGTACTTAGAAGACGAATTTGGTGAAAGAGATTTCACTAGAGATATTTTGGTGGTTTCTGGAAATTTGAATGGCGAAATCATTCATTTTCTAATAAACCATTGGCCTTCACGTGGAGAAGGAACAGAAATTTCTGAACCAAAAAGAATTTTAGCTTCAACATTAGCAAGAGAAATTGTAGAGAATATTCAGTCTCGATTTTTTGAACCCAAGATTATTTTAATGGGCGATTTTAACGATGATCCAACTGATAAAAGTCTTGAGTTTTTAGTAAAAGACGATTTTTACAATCCCATGGAAAAATTATTACAAATAGAATACCATGGAAGTTTAGTCCATGAAAAAAAATGGAATTTATTCGATCAAATAATTTTTAGTAAAAATTTTTTAGAAGCAGAAACAGACAAACATCAATTTGTAAAAGCATCTATTTTTGATAAAGATTGGATGAAAGTTTCTCGTGGAAAATTAAAAGGAAGTCCGTTTAGAACGTATATTCACAAATGGTATCAAGGAGGTTTTTCTGACCATTTTCCTGTTTATGCTTTTTTAGAAAAAAACTAATTAAATATCCTTTTTTCTATCTTTTCCTTGTTGCTTAAAAGCATTTCTTAGCTTATCATCTGTAATAATATATTTTTTATATCGATCATTTTTATATCTGTGATAAATAAAAATTGGCATCAAAATAAAAGACAAGAAAAAAACACCTAAACCCATAACAATTTTAGCTTTTTCGTGTTCGTTTTCTAACAAATAGAATCCAACACACATCCAAACTAAAAAAACAATAAATAAGATTTTTAATACGATTTTCATATTGCAAAACTACAAAAGTTCTATCTTTAAAATCTAATTTGTGTAAAAATGAAATGGATTTCTTTATTTTTGATTGCAACTATTTTCTTAGGATGTAAAAATGCTGAAAAACAAAAACTGATGAACAATAAAATTGTAATTGCACACAGAGGCGCTTCTGGATACTTGCCAGAACATACAATGGAAGCGAAAGCGATGGCATTTGCAATGAATCCCCATTTTATTGAGCAAGATTTAGTATTAAGTAAAGATGATATACCAATTGTAATTCATGATATTTATTTGGATGATGTTACGAATGTTGCCATAAAATTTCCAGATAGAAAAAGAACAGACAATCGTTTTTATGTGATTGACTTTACATTTGAAGAACTCCAGACTTTACAAGTTACAGAACGTTTTAATCCAGAAACTGGCGAGCAATTTTACAAAAATAGATTCCCAAAAAATAAAGGAAATTTTAAACTCCATTCTTTACAACAAGAAATTGAATTGATTCAAGGTTTAAACACATCAACAGGAAAAAATATTGGAATTTATCCAGAAATTAAAGAACCAGCTTTTCATCAAAAAGAAGGAAAAAATCTAACGGAAATTGTTTTACAAATTCTAACTGATTATGGCTACAAAACCAAAAAAGACAATTGTATTTTACAATGTTTTGATACTAAAGAGTTAAAACGAATTCGTACAGAATTAAAATCTGAACTATTTTTAGTGCAATTAATGGAATTTTCTGAAGAAGCAAATAATTTAGATCATTTTGCCACTTATGCAGATGGAATTGGACCTTGGTACAAACAAATTTTGGATAAAAAAGTTGATGAAAAATGGACATTTACTTCTTTGGTTTCTGATGCTCATAAACTAAATTTAAAAGTACATCCTTACACATTTAGGGCAGATCAATTGGACGAATTTTCTTCTTTTGAAGAAATGATGCAAGTTTTGTTTTTTGAAGCTAATATTGATGGCGCTTTCACAGATTTTCCAGACAAAATGATAACTTTTTTAAACAAAAAATAAATTGAATACCAACACTTATTCCATAATTCAAAAAAATTATACTCTTGAGTTACTTGATCTTGAAAATAAAAAATTGCTCGAATCGAAATGGTTTATGGAATTTGGAAAATTTGCTGCAGAAATTTTTGACACAGATGAAAATCTCATCTACACCATTACCAAAAAATTTAAATTTTGGAAATGGAAAATGACTTATAAAATTGAAAATTCCGTTAGTGAAATAGTTGTTTTGGAATCTCAAAATCCTCAGAACACTATTTTTAAAGCTGACATTGAAAACGATATTTTTGAAATTAAAATTAATTATCAGCAAAAGAAATCTGTTTTTAAAAACGGAAAAAAAATTGCTGAAATAGATCAATCTTTCCCAGAAGAAAATTTCGAAAAAAGGATACAATTATTGGTATTAGAAGAAGAAAAGCCAACCATTGTGTTTTTACTTTTTGCAGCTCTACTCATTGGAGATACTAACCAAAAATCACTGTTAAAATCTCAAAAAACATTGATTCCTAATGAGGACAATTGGCTTAGAGAATAACTTGACTAATTAAATTAAGAGAGGTTTACTAAAACTCTGGAACTATTATAAAAAAACTTAGCCCTGATTGAAACGACATCCTTTTTTATTTTTCATAAAAAAGATACAGTGGAAAGCAGGAAAAAGCTTCCAAATAAATAGATTTCCACAAGATCGAAATAACAAATTACGAAGTCACTTCAATTAATTTATTTCTATACACCGTTAATAATTTCGATTTAGAAATAAAACCAACATATTTATCATCTTTTACAACAGGTAAATTCCAAGCTTCACTGGTCTTAAATTTCTGCATTACTTGCTCTGTAGAATCTGTATCAAAAATAACTTCTGGTGCACTTTTCATCACATCAGAAACCAACGTAGTTTCGTATAAGGTTTGGTCAAACATCATAGGTCTAATATCGTCTAGCAAAACAATACCCAAAAATTGTTTGTCTTTATCTAATACTGGAAAAATATTTCGTTTCGATTTTGCTACCGCTTTTTTAAGCATTTCACCCAAAGTCATTTCTGGAGAAACTGTTTTAAAATTTTTCTCGATAACCTTATTAATCTGCATCATCATCATTACATTTTTATCTTTATTGTGCGAAATTAATTCGCCACGTTTTGCCAATTCTGTTGTGTAAATTGAATTAGAAATGTAATATTTGGTAAACGCAAAACTTATGGCAGCAACCAACATTAAAGGCACAAAAAGCTCATAACCTCCAGTAATTTCTGCAATTAAGAAAATTGCTGTTAATGGCGCGTGTAAAACTCCAGCCATTAAACCTGTCATTCCAATTAATGTGAAATTTGATTCGGAAACAGAAAAACCAAGCTGATTTATAATTTTGGCAACTGCATTTCCTAAAGCGCTTCCCATAAATAAAGTCGGGATGAAAATTCCTCCAACTCCTCCAGCAGCAAAAGTTGTTGTCATTGCAATTGCTTTAAAAATGGCGATAATTAATAACATCATAGAAACGATCCAAACATTTTCAAAATCGATATTGTATGGAATGTCTTTTAGCGCATCAATTGTATTTCCTTTTAATAAATTATTGATTAATCCATAACCTTCTCCATATAAAGGCGGAATTAAATATAACATTACACCAATTGCAGCTCCACCAATTAATAACTTCTTAAATGGACTTGTAAAACGATTGAAAAAGTTTGTAATTAAGAAGTACATTTTAGAAAAATACACAGAAGCAACTCCTGTGAAAAAACCAAGTAAAATATAAAAAGGGAGATCTCTAATTTCAAAAACATCTTGTAAATCAAACTTGAACAAAACGTCTGTTCCTACAAAAAAGTATGAGGTTAAAACTGCAGAAACAGATGCCAATAATAATGGAACTAAACTTGCAAAAGCCAAGTCTAAACTAAAAATTTCTACTGCAAAAATTATGGCTGCAATTGGCGCTTGAAACATCGATGACATTGCACCTGCTGTTGCACAGCCAATTAATAACATTCTGGTTTTAGAACTCATATGAAATAATTGTGCAACATTAGAACCCAAAGCTGCACCTGTACTTACTGCTGGACCTTGTAAACCTGCAGAACCACCAAAACCAACAGTAATTGGCGCTGTAATTAAGGACGCAAAAATTTTGTATTTCTCTATAATTCCGTTTCTCTTAGAAATGGCGTGAAGTGTGGTGGAAATTCCGTGCCCAATTTCTCTTCTAATGAGAAATTTTTTGATGGAATACACTAAAATCAAACCAATAATTGGAAAAATAAAATACAATGAATAATGATATTCTTTGATTAGATTTCCTTGAATAACCTCTTCAATTAAAAAAGTAAAATCTTTTAAAATGTATGTTCCAATACCTGCTAAAAAACCAACTAAAACACTTAAAACATAGATAAATTGTCTTTCGGAAATATACTTATATCTCCATTTTAAAATTTTAGTGAAAACTTTTTTTAGTTTTGTTGGCATTTAATATTGTGTTGTCTCCTTAAGCGCAGTCGAAAGGTTGTTTCTAGTTCTCGACTGCGCTCGAACAGACATTTAAATTAGTTTTTTGATTTTGATAAAATATCTGTCCCTAAATAACCATCACCTTTGTTGTAATACCAAGCTCTATTTTTAGGCATTTTAATTCCGTTTATAATTTCTAAATCGGTTAATAGAATATATTCACCGTCATTTTTAGATTCATCTTTAAAAAACTGATACACTTCCATCGCATAATTTTTAGGATCGAAATAAAAATACCAAGTGTCTTTACCTACACTTTCATTGTACGTTACTTTTAGCACTAAATATTCTTTTCCTTCAAACGTTTTTCTTTCTACATTTTGGTTGATGATTGTTCCTTCATCTTTTAATTTCATGGGCAATCCATACAAATACGTGTAATAATTTTTGAATAAATTCGCACGTTCACAATTTAGATTGTATTTCTTTTTTAATGCTTCTGACGTATTTTCATCACCATTTAATGCCATAAAACAATCTCCTTTATGAATGGCATATTCTGTGGTTATTGTATCTCGTTTTGCTTTTACCAAAAAATACTCTTCTGGTAAATTTATTTTGATTCGGCTTTCTCTATCTGCATTTTTTGGTGTTTCCATAGTCACAAAAAACTCTCCATTGAAAGTTTGCCAATTACTATTTGGATCGTGAAATTGAATTGCTTTTTCTAATAATTGATTTCCTGTTAGCTCTTGAGAGAAAGAAACTATTGAAGTGAAAAGCAGTAGAAATGTGATTATTTTTTTCATAGATTAAATGTACTAAAAAATCCCATTCTAAAATTAGAACAGGATTTTAATATTTGTAAGAAGCTAAGACCAGTTCAGCTTAACATTTTATAATTATTCTTGAATATCTAATTTCAAATTCAACTCTTTCAATTGTTCATCATCTAAAAATGCAGGTGCATCAATCATTACATCACGTCCAGAATTATTTTTTGGAAACGCAATAAAATCACGAATCGTTTCTTTTCCAGCCAAAATTGCAACCAACCTGTCTAAACCAAAAGCCAAACCTCCATGGGGTGGTGCTCCATATTCAAAAGCATCCATTAAAAATCCGAATTGCGCTTTTGCATCTTCATCAGAAAAACCTAAATGCTTCAACATCGTCGCTTGCATTTTTTTATCGTGAATTCTTATAGAACCTCCACCAATTTCATTTCCATTTAACACCAAATCATACGCATTTGCTTTAACTTCACCAGGATTTGTATCTAACAATTCCAATTGTCCAGGTTTTGGCGATGTAAATGGATGATGCATTGCATGATAATTTCCAGTTTCTTCATCTAATTCTAATAAAGGAAAATCAATTACCCAAAGTGGTGCAAAAACTTTTGGATCTCTTAAGCCCAAACGTGTTGCCATTTCCATTCGTAAAGCAGATAATTGCGCTCTTACTTTATTGGTTTCTCCAGATAAAATACAGATTAAATCTCCAGCTTTAGCGCCAGTTTTATCTGCCCATTTTGCCAAATCTTCTTGGTCGTAAAATTTATCTACAGAAGATTTGAAACTTCCATCTTCATTCACTTTACAATACACCATTCCCAAAGCACCAACTTGTGGTCTTCTTACCCAATCAATTAATTTATCAATCTCTTTTCTTGTGTAAGCACTTCCACCAGGAATTGCGATTCCAACAACCAATTCTGCATCGTTAAAAACCTTAAACTCTTTGTGCTGTGCAACTTCATTTAATTCGCCAAACTCCATTCCAAAACGAATGTCTGGTTTGTCATTTCCATACAAACGCATGGCATCATCAAACAACATTCTTGGAAATTTTTCTACTTCAACTTCTTTAATTTCTTTTAACAAATGCCTTGTTAAACCTTCAAAAACATTTAAAATATCTTCTTGCTCTACAAACGCCATTTCACAGTCAATTTGTGTAAATTCTGGCTGTCTGTCTGCACGTAAATCTTCGTCTCTAAAACATTTTACAATCTGAAAATATTTATCCATTCCTCCAACCATCAACAGTTGCTT
>Ga0115558_1000899_pt1 | contig 18471 bp, 6 predicted proteins | sample COGITO_mtgs_1104_4_FD_87279 | JGI IMG/M metagenome (GOLD analysis project Ga0115558, IMG submission 87279) | Pelagic marine microbial communities from North Sea - COGITO_mtgs_110426 | ecosystem: Environmental > Aquatic > Marine > Epipelagic | place: Germany:Helgoland, sampling site Kabeltonne... | reverse complement strand
CGGGCGTAGGAGATGGCGTGGTGGGCTCGGGCGGGGGGTGGGGTGGAGGAGAGGGCGCCACTGCGAGTGACAACTCCGGTCCACAGAGGCAATGGTCGTGGTTTTCTGGTTGCTCGGCGTCCTTCAGCCAAAATGAGTCGTACGAAAACCGCCCCACTTCGTGGCAGCGATACGCACAGGACCCCTTCGAGTTGGCCGTCCGGTGCACAAGTATATCCTGGAGACCGTCGCCGTCGAAGTCTGCGCAAAATACACGAACAGAGTTTGGCAGTGGCGCGACGCTGCCGCTCTCAGTTTCCGAACCTTGCAACCGTGTCAAGTTCCCCCACAAGGCGCCGCTTAACACAACCGGCACTGAACCATCGGCCGCGAGTATTATTTCTGGCGGTGAGCTGGCATCTCCGCCCAGGTTGCAGAACACCACATCCTGCGCGTCCATCGCTGCGGCGAGTGCGACTTTGTGGTGTTCAATCGCGGGCCCTGTGCCCCACCACAGCTCCACAGCACTGTCCGCGTTGGCCACCACGAACACGGAACCGTGTGTTGCGGTCACAGTTGCGGCCCCTGCTGCCGCACGGCCCAGCTTCTCAAATCCCACTTTCTGCCCAGTCAGTCCGGGCTGAGCCCGTAGCACAGTTGGGCGCGAATGCTCACGCACCACCACTACTTGCTGGCAGGAAGCGTCTATGTCACTGCCAACAGAGAAAGACCCCGCGTTCACACTGTCTGGTGTGGACACCACTTCCACCTCCAGAGGACCCATGGATCTGTATTGAATGCCGTCGCGAAGGATGCGCGCATCTATTTCGACTTGTGTGCGGCCTCCAAAGAGCAGGTAACCGGTGAGTTGGTCGGTGGAGTTTACACATTCTCCCGGCAGCAAACAGGGCAGCGGAATGCCGCCCGTGCGGTTCAGTGTTGGCGAGGGCAGGTGGTCCTCACTGCTGAAGTCGACCTGTCGCACCTCGTCACACGCTTCATCCTGTCTATACGCCAACTCACACGAGTTGTCGTTTGGAAGGTCGCCATATGAGGGGTCGTACGACGATCGATTAAACGGGCTCTGTTCTTCTTCAAAGAGTGCTGCTTTGCTCGTAGCCAACGAATAAAGATTCTCTGTATTCAACAACTCGACTTCAGCAATGTTGAGGGCTCCACTGTTCGTAGCGAGGTCATCTTCCGCGTCCTGTAACTCTTGCTGTGTTTTGTCCAGTATTCGTTGGGCATCTTGTGCGCTTGCGTTCGCCACCACCATGGCTAGTAAATTCGAGGGGAGTAAGAGGCCATTGCTTATAAGTTCTCTCGCCGCGTGGTCAAGTTCATCCCGCCATTGTTGCACCGCAACCCAGTCATGTAACAGATGTGCCATAGCCAGGTTTGATTTGATCTCCGCGATCCATTCCACAGTCTCAGCAGTCGTCTCTATCAACTCCACCATGGCCACTCGTGCCGCAAGCACACCGTCCCGCGCATCTTCTACAGCTTCCGTCGATTGATTTATCTGCGCGGTAGCTTGGGCCACGAGGGTCATGTACTCAGATAACGCACTCTGGTGAGCAATGACGGTGTCATTCAACTGAGAGACCCTCGCTCTCAACTCAAGTGCTGCTGTCACTGCCTCAGCACAGTCAGTGACAGCTGTCCCTGGAGCACACCTCGGTGCCATGTTGGTGCAGCCGATAAACTCGTAAATATTGGACCCGTATTCCCCAGTGGGGGTGCAAGTCTCCGATGCCTGTGCATACTGCATGCGCACCACGTCGTCAACTCTCTCCAGGTAACGACCCCATAGGAACGTGGCAGGAATGCGAACGCTGAACGTATACTCCGTCACCGACTCGACTATGAAGCGATTCCCCGTCAGGGACTTGTGCAGGGTGAGGTCCATCTGCATCTGCCACTCGTTGATCTTCACGACCGATCCGACTTGCAGCCCGTGTGGAGCACCCGCACCGGCAGTGCTGCCTGTTAAGAGAGTGGCCGTGTTGGGTGGACTTTTCGAGTAGGAGGAAGTTGCGGAAGGAGTGACCCCGCCCACATCCCACCTCTCCACTCGTACTACATGGCCAGGTAGTGCGCCAGACACCTCCATGAATGCGACTGCATCTTCCATGTTGTCTTCCCTCGCAGGGTAAACAATTGCAGCACTTGTCGACGTGTCGTAAACGCGCATGGATGAGCTTTTGAGGACGAAACACTTGACTGGTCTGCCCCTAAATAGGAGACAGACGTCTCGCTGCCCGTCAGAATAGCTGGACCCGTCAGAGACGTCTAGCACAGCTATATCTACCGCTCCGCCATCGTCGACGTCTCCAACTCGCTGTGGTGGATAGAAGCTTAATTGCTGCCCCATGTCAGGAGGATATTTCAACGACTCGGATGGGATGCCTGCCAAGGTAATAATGCGCACCTCCCCCATCTTCAGAAGAAGTCTACATGCTGACGGCAGCTGCAAGTGGAAGCCTCTGTTCCACCTTGTTGTCGGAGGCGTGCCCTTGTGAAAAGGGCTCAGTCCGCGTGGGAATGCGTCATAGCTGTACCAACTTTTGATCTCCATCGGAGTTTTATCCTCAATCATCCGTTGGAAATTGCAGTAGTCTACATCTTCCGGTGCAGTTCGTAGCTCTTGTGGAAGGCTGCGGATCCGGACAAAATCGCCCGAGCGCAGGCGCATGTCAGTTTGAAGAATCACATGCAAGGACGTGGTCCAATTGCCTTCGGGTTTGGCAGCTCTGATGCTGGCTGACATTGTGATCTCTTCTTCGGCAGTGGAGACGCGCGATCGTAGGATGTATGCTCTCCCCGCACCGTCCAAAACAGCAAGGTCTGGATAGCTGGAGCGGGCACCATCGAAGTCGACGATGCGTACCCGCTTCCAGTGCTCGCCGCCGAGCAAGAGTGGCACACCGCTTGTGAAATTGCCCGCTCCTTCGTTCAAAAACACCGTATTGCCGACGATGAGATCAGGGAGACCGTCGCGGTTGAGGTCGCCAGCAGCAGATGCTGCCTCGTTTGGGCCAAAGATGTCGACACCCACGTTGGAGGGTTCTTGGAACTGAGCCGTCTGTGCGCCGACGCCACTGCGCTTCGAGCGGAATAGCTGCGTCCGGTGGTTGCTGTGCCTACTGGTTCTGCAACACTGCGCTGAGACTGCAGACCCACATGTCCCGAAGTGGCTACTGTCCAGAGAACTCGGAATATGGTCGTCCAAGCTGCACACACCACCTCCATCTGGCATCCACCTACGCTTAAAGAGGTGCAGGTCTGCTCGGCACGCCACTGTCTGGTTCAGATGCCCACCAGTCACGGGCCTGAATCCGGACGCGAGTTCACGTCGGTCTGCGTCTGGCCTCAGAGAAGTGAGTGAGAGTGCTTCGGCCGTGTATCGCCCACCACAGAGGCACAATACGTCCACGAACAGCGAGCCCTGTTGAGGCGCGGCAGTCGACTCTACGTTGGCGCACTCCGGGAATCCAGGCAGACAGGAAAGGTCATCTCCGTTCCTGCGTTCGAGCTCGCAACGCCTCTGGCACCCAGATGAGGCATCGCCCCCCAAGGAGACGCTCGTCTGGTGCTGTGCGACACAGCATGCGTCCGCGGGCGCGCTCTCACATTCTGTGTATGGAACACCACTCGGGAACTTGCGTTCGTATTCTGTCGCGGCGAATGAGTCCCGGTTGAATGTTCGAAGCGTGTCTCTCCGGATGCTTCTGGTCACTTGCGAAGAAGTTGTCGGACAGGATGGGTCGACTTCGTAGACGTTGCGATGCGCCACCTCCGGAGGCCAGACCTCGCCATTTGCCTTATCAGCCACCCAAGCAAAGCACTTGTTCATGACCGGGCTCGTTGACACAAAGCGCGGAATTTCGTCGTCCATGCATGTCATACTCGTCGGTGGCGGGAGTGGAGGCTGTGGACTCTGTGGGGGTGGCGGAGTCGGTGGTGGGTACCTCAGATCTGCACGTGCTAGCTCGTTCATAAGTATCACTGGCGTTAACACGTTGCTGAGGTCATTGTGTGGCGCACAGCTGTAAGTGTCGTCGTCCCACTCGGACCACCACACACAAACACGTGTGTTGAGCCCACATGCGCCACTCTCATGTGGGACCCTGGTCGCAGATGCTTGCGGTGCGAGATAGAATGGTGCCTGGACAACATGGCTCGCGTGTTTCACAAAGCTCTCCCAAAGGTGCTTTTGCACGACTGACCTCGTTGCTCTGAATGTGATACAGTCCCCATAGGGGAAGTTTTCCATATCTGAACGCAGCCACACTGCGAGAGAGCCATAGATCAACGCACCATACCTTGGACCGTCCGTGCTGTTGTTTTCCATCACGTCCGCACACTCGGAACGAGCCACATCTCGAACAATGTGAACGGCTTGAAGAGAGTCTTCAAATCCGCCTCGAAACAACGAGAACCCGTCGAGCGACTCCATGCCTGCAAAGTGTAGACCACCGAATCCCGACCCGCCCAAAAACGACGCCAGATCATTGTGCGAAAGCTCGTGGCTTATTAGTTGCGGAGCACATTCCCAAGGGCAGAGTGTCTCCACAAATGAACCGTCACGCTCCAGTTCCCGCGCAAGAATAGTTGTCTCTAAGCGGCCTCCCTGAAATACCGGCAGTGCCGGTCCGCTACAACTGCTTGGCGCCTGGCATGTGATGGAGTAGGTGCCTTCTGCACTCTCGGTGGGCGCTTGGCTCCCGGTCGGATGCCAGCTTCTAAACTGCTGGCCGCCACCACCTTCAGTAAGCGGGTAGTTCGGAGGAAGCGGTGGGTAGGATGGAGACGGTGGCGTGGGTGGCGTGGGCGGCAGTGGGGGCGGAGCTGGAGACGTTTCAGTGTCCCCAAACATATCACTCCAGGCAGTAGCCTGCACTTCTGCCATGGTGCACTCCACAGAGGACAGATTACACGCTTGCACACATTGCTCAGCCGGAAGTCTGCCATTGAGCAACTCGCCCGACAGAAGTGCTTCGCCCATGTGCCCACCCACTCGACCCTGGCACCACTCCCCTGTGCGGCTATTGTGTACGAAGGCTCCCTCGTTGCCGTCGGGCCTCACCCCTTCGCACCACCAAAACATGTACAATCGCTTCTGGGGGTCCATCGTTGTTTCTAAACGCACGCTCTCTCGCAGTATGTCGTATCCGATGCAAGTACACCGCAGGAGTGCGCTGTCGAACTAGAATGCATTCGTCTGTGTTTTCCCGAAGGATGTGACACAACTCTTGGCGCAATCCTTCACGTCACTGGCAGATGTGTTTCCGAGGTATGTGCCTGCTACCACGCCTTCTTCGAACGCCGGCGCGAAGTAAGCGGTGCCACTCTCTTCCGGTACGACGATGTGTTGTCGAGCTGGAGGGCCGACCGCGTACACACTGACATCTCCATCGGTCGCCTTTACCGCGCGTCCAGTAAACGCGGAGACTGCCGCATTGTCGGGCGAGGCGGGGCTTTCTGACTCGAAACAGCGACAAACGCGCCCGGGGACATCCACCTCGACGTAGTGCAGCCCTAGTGAAGTTTTCGAGTCTGCGCATCCAGCCATGCAAAAAGACAGCCACTCCTCGGCTGTTGCCACACGCGGCGGGGCAGGAGGTGTGCTAGGAGGATGAGATGGCGGAGGTGGCGGGAGTGGCGGAGGTGGCGCAGGTGGCGGAGGTGGCGGAGGTGGCGAGGGAGGAAGCGATGGAGGAAGCGATGGAGGTCGATGTGGAGAAGGTGAATGAGGCAGTGGAGGCGGAGGTGGAGGAGAGGGAGGAGGTGGGGGCGGAGATGGACCTGCGCATTGTGTAAATCTCGCGATCATATAATTGTCACTCGGCTTATCCAAGCTTCTGTAGAAGAAGTGACAGTCACCACCAATTAGCTCCCACCAGTCACTCGGGATATCTCTACCAGGAGTGCCAAACTTATTAAATTCGCGTTCGCAGTCACTTTCTTTTCCTGCAAACGTCCAGTCATAATAGTGGCTGTACATTCCACTGTTGTCTCTATCGCATGCCCCTTGACCATCACCAGGACCGTGATGGTATTCCATGCAACGTGCCGGGCGTGCTGCACGTCCGTTCGCACGTGCTGGTGCACCCGTGTCATATCTCAATGTTACCCACCCTGGAGGGTAACCGCTGAATCCTCTGGCCCAACAATCACCCATAGACATCTCCCATCTGCCAATTAGAAACGAATTGTCGCATTTCATTACACCGGTTGTTTCTTCCATATGCCAGCAGGAATCACCAGCTCTTGCCTCCATTGAGACGTCGAGTGGTTCCTCTACCCTCGAAGAGAGTTCCATCCCAATAAGACCCGTCGAGAACAGTTGTACGTCCTCGGTGTCTGCGAAAGACAGCGTTTTTGAAGGCTTGTCACTCATCCTCCATCCATCCAGCAAGTGCGCAACGGGCCTTTCCAGTGCGGGAGAGCGTACAAGCCTCTGTTGGAGCATGACGAGCCCAACCGGGTGAGTTGGCACCCCACGTTCAAGCATTGCACGCGCTGTATAGAGCCGTGTGTTGACGGCTGGTATGCTTTGTGCAATGAGAGCCATGTCGCTCCAGTCAGTAGAGCCCTCTTCGCCAGACATTCCGACACAGCTGCATTCACACATGGACAACTCCACCGGAGGTGATGGCGTCGGAGGGGGCGGTGGTGGAGGGGTGGGATTAGGGTCGATATCGACGTCCATGTCACTTGCGAGGCTTCTCCGGGTCTGTCGGATTGGCCCACCGTTCCGTACCACTCTTCGGTCGCCACCACAGTCCGTCTTATCAGTCCCATACCCAGCCGGCCCTCCAACAGCCACGTCGTCACACACCAAGTCTCTTGCCGTTGCTGCCGAGTCGACGCCGACAAAGTCTACGTTTTCGCGATTCCCGCAGTGCTCACACTGTGTCCCGTAATCACACATGAATTGGCCATTCTCAGTGAAGGCACCCAACCCGCCGTCGGAGCAAAAGGAGGGTGGTATGGGACACGTGTTGGCGCACGGGACAAATACCGGCGGTGGTGGTTCTGACGGTGCCTGAGCGGGCAGTCCTGGCGCAGGAGCGGGTGGGTGGCCAGCGTTACCATATGAAAGTGGGCCCACGCTTTCCATTCGACGAAGTGGACAGTCCGCTCTATCTGTCGCATAGCCACACAGCGACCGAGGATGCCTCTCCTCGTCGAAAAACATGTGCTCCTCTGAACCGATCCCACCGTCTTCACATCGATTATTGTTGGCGTGCTCACAGGAATCATCTCCGATCACGGCTCCGTTCGCAACATACTCACGGGGGCCGCAGAGCGAGTTCTGACTGCCCAAGTCGCAGCGTGGCGGGTAGAGCGACCCCAGACCTCCATCGCGGCACTCGTTTCCGCTGTAGAGAAGCGCCTTCGCACACGAGTCGGTTGCTCCATGAAATGCGAATCCATTCGGTGGTGATGGCCAAGGGGGCACAGAAGGAGGCAGTGGTGGTTGAAGCGGCGATTGGGGCGGTGGTGGAGCTGCCAGACCTGAGACGGAAAACGCAACGAGGTCCGAATGGAGTTGTGTGGAGCAGTGCCTTGCACAGGTGGTCGCTCCGCTGTCGGCACCGCGGCAGTCGTATCGAGTAGTGTGGCTGTTGTATTCAGTAGGGAACGCAGCATCTTCTGCAACCTTTCGGTAAAAGGCGGTGGCCTCGCCCCTTCCACTCTGCGCACGGCCTGAGTACGAGAGCTGCTCTTCCGCGCCCAGTTGTGGCGGAGGTGGGGGTGGCGGAGATGCCGCGCAGAGACAGTACTCGTGTGGTGCAGACGCACATCTGAAACTGTTGAATGCTCCGAACTGGCGCGCCTTTTCCTCTGTGAGATACATGTAGCTCGACGCCGCACCGGTGGCGGAGCCAAGAGAGCAGCCGACGAAGCAAGCACCGAGCTCCTGTTCGCTCTCGCAGGGCGCGAGGCTAACTTCGAGGTCGGTGGAGCGGCCCATACGCAGTCCAAGTTCCTGGCCGGCACGTCGACAAGCGTCGTAGGTGACTGGCCCACAGTTCTCGTCAGACGGGAGTTCCTCTTCAGAGAGCCTCAGCACGCCGTGGGAAGACGCGAGAGGCGGAGGCGATCGCGGCGGTGGGGGCGGTTGTGGTGGCGGAGCGGTCCCTGGGGGAGGCGTCGGTGTTCCGACGCCACAGCTAGCTTGAGAGATCCTCCGGATGGCGGCGTGTGTTTCAGGAGGGCATTCGGTAAGCAGAAACGATCCACAGTCCGTGTCTGCGCAAGATGGGTCGCGGCAGCTCGAAAAGCCATCTCTGTCCTGTCCAGATGTGCCGTCGCAGCTGTGGAAACACACGGCGTGACAGAGAGGGGTGAAGGAAGCCACGACACCCTCCTTGGTGGGTTGAGCGAGGAGAGATGCGAACCGCACACACAGGTGGCCGACGTCGTCGTCTGTCAGTCCCGCCAAACAGACCGCTTCCGTGAGTGGCACGACAGTCTTGCGTGTGAACATGGCGAGGGAGGCTGTGAGCGCGAGCGGTGGTGGTGGCGGTGGGTGTGGAGGTAGCATCTGGTTCTCCGAGTGTCCAGGAGGTGGTGGTGGGTGGGCGTCGACAGACTCACACACAACTCCGTCAGCCAAGCGCGCAGAGCACGGCACTAGCCGTGCGTACATGTGTGCATGCACACCACTGTCTGCAGTGGAGACCAAGACGCACCGAGCGTCTCCAGTAGGAATGAACAAAGGTTGTCCGTCCTCACCCGTCCAAAACACGTCGCCACTCGTGTGTCTCTCGCTCCAGAAGGAGTGCACTCCACGCTCCCGTGCATACCCAACAAATGCGAACGCTTCCAGGGGAGAGACGGGCATCGGCAGCCGCGGTGGGAGCCTACCCCGACCGTTCGCACAGACGGCACCTGCGGAAGCAAAGTCAAGCACTCGAGTGTCGGTCCTAGAAGGCGCGAGCTGCACACAGAGCGGGTTGTCTTCTTGCGTGGGCGCCATGCAGCTGTCGGTGTCCCTTCGAGAGTAAATCGCAGTGGCAAATGTGACTGGAGAGCAACCGCCCAGTTCGTGGAGTAAGTAGCACTGACGCAATGCCAGATCGGACGAGGCCGCGCTGGCACGAGCAAATGCGATCCCCGCGCAAGACCCAGTCGTCACGTTTGTGATGGCTGCACACAACGCTTGGCACTGCGATGTTGTGATACCGACAATAGGCGCTTTGCCAAATGCGGATGATGCCAGCACGTTGTCCAAGAGATCGTGGGAACGTTGTGTGGGTGATCGCTCCCACAAGCGACGCCCCGGGGCGGCCTGGATTCTGTCGCGAACGCCCTCGAGCAAATCGCGCAGTTGAAAATTGTCAGAAGCGAGACGTTCCAGGAGGCCGATCTGTCGACGAGTGGCGGCTGTGTGCTCAATCGCGTACTCCTCTTCTGATGTGAGCTCTAGAGCTGCTGGAGTCTCGGTCGACCCACCATTGTGCAACTGTCGCTGTAGTTCCAACGCGTTTCTAGCAGCTCGTTCGCTGTGTGGGATGGGAGGCGGTGGAGGCGGGCTTGGCGGTGTGACTTGGAAGCACCGCTCTGCACGAACGCGCTCGTCCTGAATCGCACGCACATAGACACAAACTGCACGCTCCTCATAACGTCGCTCTAGACCAAACTCCGCGTCCGTGCTCGTGGGAACCGGAGTGCACACCTCGCCATGGCTGTGCCACGGTGGCGGCTTGGGTGGCGGGGGTGGTGGAGGTGGAGGCAGTTTCTCTCTATAGACCTGAAGCAGAGGCGGTGGCGGAGCGGGAGAAGGCGGCGCTGGCGAGGCGAGTGAGTGTGCAGCGACAAAGCGGCCGTTAATGAATGTGAGTGTAGGGTCTCGCTCGAGAACACGGATCACTGCTGCACAACTCGCTGGGTGGCGCGCGCACGCGCGCTCGTCGATTGCAAGCGCGCCGCCTCTTACTCGTACTCTGGTAGAGTAGACCCTGAAAGCATCCCCCAGCAACCCGTCGAAGAGCGGTATTTCAACGACTCGGTTTCGCACACTGCAGTTGGCACGCCCTCTCGAGAGGCGAACAGAACCAAGCACTCTCTGACTCAAGCCCTGCTTCGCTGCGTCGGTGGCAAAGTCTTGTAGCAGGCTCGACTCGTTGCCCCCACACTGACCAAGACACACTTCCCGATCTCGGCGACAGGCTGGTTTGTCAAACATGCAGTTCGACACCTCGTACCAGGAGTCAACCACTCCCTGAGCAAATGGATTTGAGCAGAGCTGGAAGCGTTCCGCTTTGCAACTCTCATACAAAAACCCTCCGGCGAGATACCCTAGAGATCCAGGATTGGTGTGGTTGCTTATGGCATGGCCAGGACCCACGTCCAAGTCTGGGAATTCCAAGCGCATCGCGGCACATACCGCACGATAAAATGGAGCAGCCGCTGTTGTTGATTCGCCACTGTCTACCACATTGCGAAGTTTCCAAGCGTCTGCGACAAACTGCGCTGTATAAGCACTCGCACCGCCAGCGTCATCCACGGCAAGCGTGTGGAACAGAGATGCGTAATGAGATACCCGACCAGCGTCGAAGTGTTGATGCTCTGTGTATGTCGAGTGCCACTGATGGAAGGTCAGATAAGGCCCGTTTCTCGGCCCACACGCGTCTATGTACCAGCTACCTCCGTCCGCACACGCGTCTTCCACCCGCCCAGCAAACCTGGTTTCGTCTTGAATACAACCATAGGTGGATGCGACAAGAAGCCACACCGCGCGCATCTCGGGAATACGACAAGTGAAACACCCGCCGCATGTTTGCCCACCTGCTGTGCTGCGAGACCCGTCGTCCATGTCTGGCACGTCTGGCGCACCCCCTGCTGCTTCTCCGAACCTGCGGCCGGTTTGCGGGTTCAAGAGAGCCTGGACCGCCTCGTTCACAACGCGCGCGATTATCGGTATACTCGTGAAGGTTGTGAATATTTCCAACCCCGGATGCCCATCTTGCTTGAAGCAGACTCGCTCAACACACGACAGCTGCACCGCCCAAGTGCTGGGCTGTGCCAGATTTACCACACACATGAAGAAATCGATAATGGCCATGAGCAGAGGGATTGCTACATACACTACCAGCATTACAAGCAGGTCGATTCCTATTTTCAGTATGGTTACAAGAGCGCCAGACCGTACAACAGCCATAACAGCCGTAGTGAAGGCCCGGAGAGCAATCTGAAACAGATTCCACAGCATTACCGCCGTCTCACTTAGGATCGTGTATGCGACGTGCATTACGATGTCATAGTATGCCGCGAAGATCATCGTTTGGACGCCAGCGAGCTCAGATACGGCGTCGACCACTGGCCCCAAATGCAAAACCGGGAATAAAGAAGCACCTTCTGCGTTGTCGTTCCCTGCGAGCTCTGCGAGTCGCCTGACATGAGCGGTGCTGAAGAAGAGTGTCGTGTCGTTGCCAAGCGTGTTGGCACTGTCGGAACTACTCACTAGGTTGAGCTCTGCTCCCCACGTTTCGATGGTAGTAAAGGAGCACCATTTAGCCGTCTTGGCGTCCATTGCACTGCCGTCGGGGTTCCCACCACAGTAATGGCCCAAGAACGGCACCTGGTCCTCCGATACGATGCCATTGTAGTGGCGATGTGCAAAGACGAGCGACAGTACGTCTACCACAATCCAGATGATCGGTTCAATATAGTGTTTTGCCAACATATTATACCCTGGAACCCACATGGTGAATAGATAGAGAACCATGTTGAGGAGTTGCGCGATGGTGTTCCACCCAGTGGAGCCATACCCGACGAGTTCTCTCGTCCGATGAAACGCTTTCTCTGGGTCTGAAGACCCCCAGAGTGCGACACTGTGGACAACGAAAACTGAGATGATCCCCAGGCAGAGTGACACTAGAATTAACAATGTCCAACCGAACGCGAAATAGCCAGCGACCGAGGCCACACCCCCGCCAGCTGCAGCCGACATATCGGTTGGATTCACACGTGTGCGCTTTCTTGGTTTTGATGGCTTGCGCACACCCCTGTCAGTTCCATCCATGAGTGTGCGATTTATTATTTTATATACACACGACGCTGTTTATCGAGTGGCATCACCACCAAGGGATGATAGCTAGCGGACTATCCCCAGTTCCATGGGATAACATGCTGGTGGTTGGCATGTGGGTGAGGTGGCCGATAAACGGCCGAGGTCGGATAGCTGACTCTGTATGCACCACTCGCCAGTTGTGCCAGCATGTTGATGTTCTCGGCGGTGTTAGCTACCAACGCCGCGACTTGGTTCTGCGCAGTTGCACCGCCAACTCCGTAGTGAGCGCGCCACGTGGCCTGTTCTCGAGAGGCAGTGGCCAGCTCTTCATGTAGTGATCTGATTTGGTTGTCACGACACCGTATGATGTCCTGGGCCTGGATCAATTCTCCTGTCACCACACCGAGCTCAATCGCGTCTTTGCTCATGCCACACGTCTGAACCGCGCAGTCGGCAGTTGCCACACTGGAGCGTATGACTTCTTTGTTGTTTATGTGGTGTTTTAACTGCGCTGTCAGGACCCTCTGCTGACGTACTCCCAGCAACAAAGCTACACGCAGCGCCAGGATATTCCTCTTAGTCGAAGCGACCTTCGAGAATTGAGCCGTGTCGGATGTGCGTTTCGCCTCGTTAACTCGCTCAAGTGACAAGAGCACCTCTGCCTCTCTCCTCTCTCTCTCGCAAAGTGTAATGGATTGGATCTTAGACTCCATCCCGTCCATTGTCTGTGCCAGCGTAAGCAACTGTTTCTGGTGGAGTTTCTCTCTCTTTGCACACTGTTTCGCATACGATTGCTCAGCAGCTCGCCCTCTAGCAGCGCATGCTTCTAGATCAGATTCGTACTCAAGTTGCTTGGCACGAAAGTCCGCGCATACTTGCAGGTGTGCTTCTTCTTGCGACGAGAGCTTGACGGTACCCTTTTCTATCAATCTCATCGCGTTCCCAAGTTGTGTTCGAAGGTTCTTCTCTACTTGGAGTGCGGCTTCCTTTGCTTCCAGGATACGTGTATGTGTTTCTGATTCGGACGAGTCTAGCTCGCGTCGATGCGTTTCTTGCATCTTCTTGCGGTCTGCCTGCAACAGTCTGACCATAGCCGTTGCTTGACTATGTGTAAGCTCTGTTTTTGGCCTGCTCTCTGTGTTGCCGCGTACACTCGCGACTTGTGCGTCCAGGTCGATGGCAACCAGCTCACGTTCGAGCTCGAGCCGTTGTTTCTTCAGCAGTGCCTTCCCATCCTCAGACTGTGTTTCCAGTTCTGTGGTGGAAACTGTCGTCATTGCAAACATGCTATCGATATTGCAGGTCAATTGCCCGTCTGTATAGGAGCACGCTCCTCCTTTTCGCACGGTACGGACATCCCACCAGACGGCACTCGATCCCAGGTGTAGAGGCATCACATAGGTCATAAGTAAAGAGCAGTCGCCATGGAGTGCCGCATACTGGAAAAGTATCTGCAGTTGCCGATATACCGCACTGCCTCGTGGTAGACACGCGAATTGACTTAGCAAGTGGAAGCGAGAACTCGTTAACAGCATTTTCCGTCCACAAAAAGACACCACCGCGATGCACTTGGGAAGCGGCACTGGAAGACTAAACGCATTTTCGTCGGCGTGGAGGGCATTCACAAATGCCCGCCGGGCATTTGTGGCTTCCTCTATGGGACATTGCAGATCCAACCCCAGATTCATAGATTCCTGTGTTTGCTTGTATGGGACAAGATGTGTTTTCCTATTGCGGTGTCTCCCAACAAACACAACCATTCGCTGGTCGGTATTGGTGTCTGGGTGGCGCTAACAGTTGCAGATTCAAGTGCAGTAGATAAGTTAGAGGAAGTCATGGTCGTATTAACCAGATCCGCACAGAGAAAACTTGGGGATGTCCACGGAGACAAACTATCGCTGCGAGAGAGCGTGACATCCAAAGCGAGCGCTGTATGGCTACATAGGGAACACGTAGATATGTATTCAGGTAGGACATTTGATGGAACGTTTTCAACACAGGTAGACCATGTACTCGAAGTGCAACTTTCCGAGATGTCGCTTGTCGCTGTATTCCAGCGAGAGAATGCCACCGTTGGTTCCTTTGCTACAATTCAAGCAGCTGGAATTCTACGAGTTGCCTTCAACGGAGTTGAGAATCTAAACAATACAACAGCGAAACACAACCAAGCGAAACGTGGGCCGTTTACAGCTGCGATCAACAGATTAAACGACGGACGCCTCAGATCGATCTCGCTCTCGCAGTTAGCTTCCCAAGGGAGAGCCAAGTGGCTGGTGGATAACGGGGACTGGACACGCATCGAAACCGAGGTTGTGCGCTCGCACGAGACCATAGAGTACAATCTGTGTAGTGCTGGAGTAGAAGCTGCGTTGCCATCTGCGTGCCGCCTAGTTGAAGCCACAATTGAAGAGTTGACACAACTATTGGTTGCTATCAATGTGCTTTGATTATCCTGCGGAATTCGGACGTTCCTAATTAGGAACACGAAAAGAGGCTAAGTACACACCGACCTCTGAGTGACCCTCCAGGGTCCCCACACTAGATTGTAAAATAATTGTAAAATAATTCTGGACGACGTTCACTCCACACAGGACGTGCCGTTGGTGCAGAAGAGAAGTGGCTCGCAAGCGGTGGAACCTATCACTCCACTGTGGTCGAGAACAGGGAGTGCTGATGGAGCTGCATCAGTTCAAATCAATTTACAATTATTTTACAATTATTTTACCATCTAGTGTGGGGACCCCAGAGGGTCACTCAGAGGTCGGTGTGTACTTAGCCTCTTTTTGCGTTCCTAATTAGGAACAATAATTTCCGCAGTCGGCTAATTTACATATACATATGGGATTGCGGAATTCGAACGTTCCTAATTAGGAACACGAAAAGAGGCTAAGTACACACCGACCTCTGAGTGACCCTCTGGGGTCCCCACACTAGATTGTAAAATAATTGTAAAATAAGTTGGACCGACGTTCACCCCACTCAGGACTTGCCATTGGTGCAGAAGAGAAGTGGTTCGCAACCGGTGAAACATATCACTCCACAGTGGTCGAGAACAGGGACTCTGCGAGTGGGTGTGGTCGAGAACCTGCTCGCTTCGTGAGATGTTAATTTAGGTATGGGATGTGCGGAATTAATTGATCCTTCCCTTGTCACTTTGCAAGCACTTCACACAGTGATATGTTAATTTAGGTATGGGATGTGCGGAATTGATTTATCCCTCCCTTGTCACTTTGCAAGCACTTCACACAGTCGCGTTTCTTTCCAAGCCATGAACCCCGCGTCCAACCAGTACAACCAGGTGAATCTTGTTCCGAGTGTGCTGAAAGCGGACTTGGCTGAGGACATCGCCTCTCTCGTGGAGGACACGACGCAACCTCCGCGGAGTACAAGCGAACCTATTGGCTTCTGGGAAGATGGCGGCGAAGAATGGTGGCGCCTCCTCCACATTGCAGAAAATGCCAATGTGCCCATTTGCAGCCTGTTATGTGACACATACGCCTCCCAGTATGGAGAACCACCCGGCCCGGAATTGCCCATGAATCCAGTGGGACTGGTTGAAGGCATATGCCGTTCATACTGGGATGCCGAAAAACAACTCCATGCGCAGGAAGCTCAAGACTCACAGCCAAATTAGGAACATTACATTCCATAGCCGGCTAATTTACATATGGGATTGCGGAATTCGAACGTTCCTAATTAGGAACACGAAAAGAGGCTAAGTACACACTGACCTCCGAGTGACCCTCCAGGGTCCCCACACTAGATTGTAAAATAATTGTAAAATAAATTGGGTCGACGTTCACCCCACTCAAGACTCTCTATTTGCGTTGGCCAGCCCATGGGGACACAACTTCCTAACATATTTCGGCTTCTTTGCTATTTCAACACAAACTTCCATCAGTTCAGACACGAACTGGAAAGGGTGTGGGGTAGCTCGCTTCGGTGCAATTTCAACACATTCTGCCATGGGTTCAGACACGAACTGGAACGGGTGTGGGGACCCTGGAGGGTCACTCAGAGGTCGGTGTGTACTTAGCCTCTTTTTGTGTTCCTAATTAGGAACACCCACCAGTCGGAAGGTACATCTCAGAACGAAAGGTCATTTATTATATATGGACGTTCCTAATTAGGAACACGAACAGAGGCTAAGTACGCACCGACCTCCGAGTGAGCCTCCAGGGTCCCCACACTAGACTGTAAAATAAATGTAAACTAATGTCAATCGACAACCAAAGGTTCCTCCGATACTTCGGACATAGCACGCGCTGGGATGGAAAACCCGTTACCAGAGGTAAGAAACACGAGGTTCCCATTTTTCTGAATGAGGTTCGCCGTATGTGTACCAACGAGCGTATACTCTCCAGATTCCGCGAACGAACAGTACACGTGTTCGCCATCGAAGATCGCAACATCTTCTGGCGTAGGGGGACATCGAAGTCCACTTCGAAGAGTAACAATAATGCGGGTCGTCATGGTCTTGGAGATAGGACTTATTTAACCTGACCGAGTGCTCGCTCAAGCTCTGTATCCGGAGTAAATGCAGTTATCCCGTGTATACAATACCTGATTAGTTGAGTTATCAGGGAAGGAGCGTCGATTCCAAATATGGGAAGGAACGGAGTCTGACAGGCGGCTGGATTTTGAGGAAACGAGAAGTAGCTGTGCACCATCGATTCGAGCCTCTGTTTGCAATCGGCGGGGCTCGAAACGACAAATTCAGCAAATGAATCGTTCCTCTGTATTCTTGCCTCAGTCAGCCAACTGCTTCCACGACTGTGTTTAGATAGATCAAGGAGCAGAGTCCGAACGGCACTCGACCAACCTCCGGAGAGAGAAGGATTACAAAAGCATTTGACATGTGCGGTCAACAGTGATAAATTCAACAATAAGTTTGGCGTCCAGTCTGAATCTTGAAGAGATTGCCGAGAGTACATCGAACTATCGAAATCAATTGCATAAACTCTTGCAGTCGCGTCGACTACATAATTGGAGGGCTTGGCATCGAAATTGAGGCCTCCGGTTATCGATTGTTTGAATATCGTTGGAATGACACTACACGCTGCTCTAAACCCTGACCGGAAGAGAGTCTCCGTTTTATCACACAACCTCCCGTCTTTGCTAACACAGGCTTTCGTCCGAGTCTCTAGTAACTGAGCGAGATCTGCGCGAGCTTTACGGAGAATGTAAACGCTCCCGTAGAGCATTTGGAATTTTCCGCGTCGAAATCCCCTTTTTACAGGGAATAGGAAGGCAGCGAAGACGTCGGGAGAATATCCATTCGCTGCGCCATGAAGGGTTATATCCAGCTCATGTACCAGCATCTCGAGTGGCTTGTATCTCGTGAATGCCCCTTCTCCATCATGTGGCGGAGAGTCTGTTCTGGTTACGCGCAAGACAACTTCAGTGAATGAAATTTCCTGTCCATCCTTGTCCCTCAGAGCCGGTAATTCGATATGCTGCTGTGCATCTTGCGACAGAGCGAAGACTGCGTTGTACTCGCCGAAGCAAACGTTGGCGCACCATTCGTTTCCACTGGATCCACAACCATCAGTACTCACCCTATCGAGAGTTTTAATTGTCTCCATCCACCTGGTTGGCTTATCCCATTCGGACTCACCGCCGTGGTCCCAGGTCAAGACACGACCATCACTCACTTCCAGAACGCGGTCACATGCGAGTGTTGCGAGTTCGCAGCGTGGCAGTGTCTTAGCTTCAGTGAATTGTTCCAGTCGGAGAGTTGACAGGTCTGGCGCTCCAGTGAGTGAAGGTTTTTGAGAGTCGCCATTCACAATTTTCTGTCTCTGCACCGGTTTCTTGAAGACGCCGTTGCGATCACTCACACCGAATGCTCGCAACTTGATAACTGCAGCATTGAGTGCGCAGAGAGTAGCACTAGGAGTATCCGCTTTCTTCGACGGAGCTGCTTGACATTTTTGTTTCGCAGCCGGTGGCAAGACGACCGGCCTTGAGCGCGCCCTCAAGGCCGCGCGCTGTTTCTGTTTTCGCTTCTGTAAGAGCATATTTACATTCGACATACTCGTGTTTTGCGAGTGGCAGACAGGTGTGTGGTACTGCCCACGAGTAGGTTGAATAACGGTGTCGTGGCGAAGTAGCAAGTAGTGAGCTTCACACGTTAAAAATGAACTGTACGACTTTATTTCTGGCGACTCTGCGATCTGACACCGGAAAAGAAAACGCGATCAACGGGAGTGTATCTAGCGTCTGTTTGCAGAACGTGTTGGTTACTCCGGATAGACAGCGCACGCTGGAGTGGTTAGACACCACAGATGTCCTGCCGGAGAGTTCCGGTCTGTTTGCTACACACAGGGGTGGTTACATCAAAACTAGCACGAGCCTGCGGGTCCTCCTCTCGTGTGTCGGCATAGACAGCAAGTGGCCGAGTTATGCGATGCCGAAGCATGTTTCTGTTGACTGCGAAAGGTGCTCCGGTGGTGGCTGGATCT
>Ga0115558_1000885_pt1 | contig 18658 bp, 16 predicted proteins | sample COGITO_mtgs_1104_4_FD_87279 | JGI IMG/M metagenome (GOLD analysis project Ga0115558, IMG submission 87279) | Pelagic marine microbial communities from North Sea - COGITO_mtgs_110426 | ecosystem: Environmental > Aquatic > Marine > Epipelagic | place: Germany:Helgoland, sampling site Kabeltonne... | reverse complement strand
ATACTCGACCGTCCGTTCTATAGTGCCATCTACGCTGGTGTCTGCACGAAACTCGGTGGGACAGAGCCAGTGGTGTACCCAGAGTCTTGTTTTGAGTTTCCTAGTGGGGTGACTTCTGGTCTTCAAGAATACTTGATGCCCATCGTACAAGCAAAATCAGGCTTCATGCTTTCGGCACACGGAATGTACAAATGGGGAGGCCATGCGTGGTACGAATCTCCTCCGATTCGTTCTGATACTACCACACAGGCGCTACTCTTGAAGCGTGGGTACGTCTTCTTGCCGCAAGAGAGAGAATCAGACGTAAAAACAAGAGTGTGGCAATCGTACACTACACAATATACCTTAGCACAAAGAAGCCCGCCGCCTTCCCCTCCACCGTCACCATCTCCATCACCAACGCCGCTACCACCACCGAAGCCCAAACCTCCCTCACCACCACCGCCACACGACCCGCCGGCACTGCCACCACCTACTCCGCCACCGTTGCAGTGTCAATTGAGGTTTGCGAGTGTAGATGCACTGGGCTCCTTTAGATTTGACACCGATGGCTCTGGTAGCGAGATCGGATCTCTCGCATTCCTCAAAAGTGCGTTTATGGAAACTAAGACCTCTTCCGAGGCCAACACGCTTTCGTGTTTAATGGCAAAGTATGGCGCACTCGCCGAGTGTGCAGACATTGCATCTATTACGTCAAACACGAGCGCAAACGCCGAGAATCGTATATTTGGGCACACAGAAACTTGCGATGGCAAAGAAATTGGCGATGGGCTGATTACAATTCACGACATTATGTTGTATGTGAAGTATATGTTGAGAGAAGAGCCGTTTGACAACGAGCTGGTTAGTCTTTGGAATCACCCTCTACAGGGACGCGACGACTTCAGTATGGCGTGTGCACGCCAACCAACATCAACTGGCAGTTACATTGTTGCTCTGGCCCAAGACTTTTGTGCTCCAGATACCCCGATGCTGGCACGTGCATCCGATGAGATGCTGTTCTCGCCGCGCCAAAGTCTTGGTGTAATGGATGTTACGGTGCAGGAATACGTAGACATCGCGGGGGTCGGAAAGTGGTTTAGTGTTCGACTGCCCGGGCGCCAGTCGCTGGCAGTTGATCTAATATTCGCTGGCGTTCCAGAGAACGCTACCTCCGCGTCAGCTACTGGTGTTCGCAACATAGGGACGTTCTCGTACCGGAATTCACCATCCTCAAACTGCGACCGGTCCTCTATGGACAAGCAGGGGTGTGCTCCAGATGTCGGCTTGCGGAGTGGCATAGTGGTGGTACCAAGCCACGGCGACACTGAAACCGAATGTGGTGGTTGGGAAGCCGCCGTCGCAGGATTGAATAGTGGTGTCATAGCAAACTCCTTGGTAATCAAGCAATTGTCGCCGACTTGTGTAACCACTCTGTTTGTGTGGGTACCCGCTGGGATGAAAACGGAAGCCGACGACGATGATTCAGTCGTCCACCCCCCGAAATACACTGAACGGATGGCTTGTAACGGGGGGTTTGGACTGCACGCCGGGAGTTATTCGATGGAAACTAACGGCGGTACATACGTACTAATGGACCATGTGTGTGCGACCGGGAACAGCGTGGTTGATCCGCCAATGCCTCCAGCAGCACCACCTGCGTCGCCGACATGCGTCGAGTTGGGCAACGCGTGTGGCGGTACGAACGGGAAAGGGGATGTCCTAACCAGTGGGGTTTATGTGGATTCAACTGACTTGTTCGAAGCCATCACGGGAATATTGTTGTCGAGTAATACCGACGGCACGTGCTGTGCCAACTACGAGTGCATCGCGAACACGTGTCAGCAACCCTCACCGTCTCCCCCGCCAGCACCGCCAGTGAGAGTGTACATCCTAAAAGCAAAAGACATAATATGGCCTTCTCCTACTCCGCCGCCTCCGCCGCCTCCGCCGCCTCCGCCGCCTCCGCCACCTCTCCCACCATCCCCATCGCTTCCAAATGTTCTCGTCCCGCCCAGTCAGCCCCCGCCATCCTCACCTCCCAGTCTACCAAATGCCAGCAACCCCGTGTCGTCATCTGGCCTGAGGACCGAACAGGCGCGCGTGATGGTGGCGGTGCACGCATTGCCGCTCCATAATCGGCGCTTATCAGAAGTCGGAGACGACACGTGTTACAGAGTATTGTTAAGAGAAGACGTAGATGGGAATTATTCTACATCGCTGCCAGGCGGTGGGTTGGCGTTTGTGGACAGTGACGTCCTGGAATCGGTTTCCGCCACGAACAATACGGATTCGGAGTGTAATGCGAGTGACGTTAATTGGGTACCTCCTCCATCACCTCCTCCCCCACCGACGACTCCTCCTCCAATGGTCCCTCCAGTGGTCCCTCCAGTGGTCCCTCCAATGACTGCCCCGCCTAACACACCAACCTCTACAGGGCCACCGCCAACGGCTCCAGGAAACAAGGACAACAACTACCCAGAGCTTATCGCGGGGGTTGTGTTACTAGTAATTCTCTCTGTGGTGACGTTAGGCTGTGCACTCAATCTCTGCTACAACACGAATAAAAAGACGAAGCGGAAAGATGAACAACTTCAATGTCTTCTTCGTGATAGTCGTCCTCGTATCAACGCTCACCACGGTCACAGCCCGCTTGATTTCAGCATCTTACGAGTCTGATAGGGGTCTTAGTGACCGCGCTTCCAGATCTCAACATTCTCGGTCGAGTGCCGCCGCAGCCGGTGCATTGTCATTAATTGTCGTACGAGTCATAGTATCAAGGTTAAATTTAAGGGTGTTGACATATCCGGTCGGCACAACAGCCCGCTTGATATCCAGGCGTTGATTCGTATTGTGTGTCTCTAGTAGGTCGTCGACTTCATCTCCTCTCAAGTATTCACGAATATCGACTGGTTCACCACTTTCCACGTCTGTAGATGGGGTCACGTTCCCGGTTAATGAGAGTTTATCTGTATATTGAATGGACGGCTCGCGGTAGCTGCTTGTCGCAATCCGCTTGTATACGATTAGAATCAGTTGTAGCAATACAACGGGAAGTGTCCATAAATGCGCAAATAACACCCAAACAGAAGCAGCACTGGTCTTCATAACGACAATATAAAGCTCGTGTGTGTCGTGTGGACGCGGCGCTGCTGCGTATGCGTGTGTACTGTATAGTAGCATAAAGGTTGAAGCACGCAGAACACGTTCACATCCGTCTAGTAAAGAATCTATACGGCACAGCGGGCCGCTACCGAGGATTGCTCGCGGTGGGAATAGTGCAGCGATGGCACCGCAGCAAACTGAAAGTATGAAGGGTCGGTCTGATTCAGAACATGGAGTGTTTGCTCGCGCGAACGAGGCGCATATTAAGACAGCGGAGAGTGCACTAAACAGCATGCTTTCGGTTGATTGTGTCAGCACACTCGACGGGTCTGCACTGCAAGAGTGTAAGAGCTGCTCACATGCCACGGAGAGTAGGTATATACCCAAAGCGGGCCTCAGTGTCATGTAAAGCGTGACGGTGCCCCTGACATTGCCCACTCTCAGTGGCGAACGCGTTAACGCTACACTCACGGCCGCGGAGACGACTAGTGTCCGAAGCGCAGAATTGGCGCTCTGTGGTATTAACCACGTGCTCACAACTATTGTAAGCGCGGATAAGGTGGCAGATGCGATGAATTGTATACCGACAACATAGAGTCCGACGGAACCGAAGTCGATCGAATTCGCGTCTTCGATCGTGGCGGCGCAGCTTTCTTTTGTTAATCGCCGAAGGGTCATCTCGCCGCGCACCCGCCGGTGGTGCATATTAAAGAGACTTTGCTGCTCGATGTCATAGCGGGTGTGTGAAGCATTGCGTTAGCGTGGATACTGAGGGTGGGTGCCCTCTAAGTAAACGCGTCGTCCAGCTTCGAATGCGTTGGCCCATTTTGGAACGCACCGCCGCATTGGTATTGGAGTATAGCTGTGTGGGCTGCCTTCACTCCACGCTTCATGACACTTGTTCCAATACACAACTGCCTGTTGGCAGCTGCATTGTTTTGTATGGTGCGTGCGATGTCATCCCCGCACTCTTTGTTGATTGAAGTTGCCGTCAGGACACATAGAGCAAGCGCATTTGAGGATAACCCGCGAAGCACATTACACCTGCAGCAAGTCGAAATGAACGAGCTACAATTCAGTATCGCTGATGTTGCCTCTTTGACAGCTAGAGGGAGCATAAAGTCTCTGTTTGCAGAAAACACCCTGGCCGTAGCGCGCCTCAACGCATCGACGGTATGTGGTCCGCCCTCGCGAGGCCCTTGTGTGATACTGTTTTCATGCGTGTTGGGGGGGCAGGAACAGCTATAGTCGAAGTTCGACTCTAACAGCGCTTTCTGGATCGACGCGGTTGTCGTTATCTGTGTAGTCCAAGAGGCGCTCCCATTCATCACATTGGAGCGATGGAGTCTATCCTGGATATCCTGGGCGTGTACCTTGAGTGTATCACCCAAGTACACGTCTCCGTCGATGATCCGCTGTAGTTGCAACTTCAGCACAGACGCCGCCAGTAGATTTGCAGGTCTGTCGTCTAAGCGAAGTGGACATGCCGCGTGTTGACCGCAGCATTTGTGGTGTTTCACTCCGAGCGTCCACGATCTATCTGCTGACATGCGAACGGCGCGCTTGATCGCGTGGTCTACCGGTTCTAACACCCACAGGAGTTTATCTATGTGTTGCAAGATCCGTATTCCCTTCAGTTGTTCCTTGGGTTTCAATGCCATATTCGTGGTGGTCATAGAGGAATCACGTGCAATGGATTCTTTGACAAGCATCCTCTGTATCGGACCAATACATCCAAGGCCGCGAACGTTGCACGCAACTTGTGTGTGAGAGTGCTGCAGCAATGTGGATTCTGTGTGCTCTGCGTGTGAAACATTTCCATCAAACCGATCCCCGGCGAACAAGCCCAGATTCGACCCCCGTGCGCCTTGCGTGCAGTCCACACCTGCATCGGAAGAGATTAGCTCACCCGCGCCGTGTACCAGACCACATGGGCAGCTGACCACGTCTAGCTCTTTCATTAGTGTGGTTTGATCGACATTGCCACATCTGCTACATGACCACGCCCTGTTCGTGTGGCGCATTCCACGCGAACGCTTTGTGGGGTGTGACATATCTTGGGACAGCTTGCCGGGGAACACTCCAAACGTTGCACCAAATGTACTTTCGTGTAGTTTCCTGATCGTGTCAACGAGGGGGGACATGAAATCCCACTTCTCGTAGAGCTTCAATGGCAGTCCGGTTTTCAGCGGGTGTTCATAGAAGTAACACAGCCGGGGTATGTTTTGCCATGGCGGTTTAAGAATTCCCCGCGGGGGACTATAATGTGGGGACATTTTAATTCGGCGGAAATGTATGCTGTTATGGTGTGAGGTTGAGGCTGTCATATCCTTACACCGCGAGAACTCAAATTGTCGCTATCCAGTCTCAGGCCAGTGCTCAGTATGGTTTAATTGGCGCAGAATGCCACCACCAGGCGACCCACTGCCTAGCCAACTAAACGACGTGTTTGAGAATCTACTGGAGGATGTCTATTCCTCCAGCAACGTGGAGAGTATCACCGCAGGATTTGGCACCCCCCCATTGTCTTTGGTAACACGGAGGCGTCAACTGAAACTACACAAGGACACCACGCACGAACTGGGGGGTGTAAAGTTCCCAGCACGTGTGCAATTGGTCGTGGCCAAATGCAGAGCCAAACGCCAGATCGCAGATCTTGAACACGCCGTGTCATACACGGCGCAACTATCAGAGAACTACGTTGACATGTCGTCCCCGTTCGCTCGTAGACTTAAGCTAGACACGTTCAAAGACCAACTGCACTTCGTGCCTAGGATTGTGAACGTGGTCACGGTAACTTGAGCGGCCCCGACCCATATTGCACGCCACCCCAACATGCATCTTCTGAACACAAATATTTCCACACCAACACAGTTGGCAGAAGCTACACCCTGCAAAGGAACTGGAACAAGTTTGCCACTCGATCTTCATAAGATCGGTACTACATGTCGTGGAGCATTCTTCTCAAGAAGTCGATTCGCTGCTGTACAACTGGCGTATAAGAACCCTCGCTGCCGCGTGTTGATTTTCCGTACGACTAATTGACTCCAACACATACACAGACACCCCCCCCCAAAAAAAGACACCTTTACCACCGCTTACTCTATCTGCACCCGCCAGATACCGGAAGACTGGTTGGCACGGGCACTAACGGGTCGATGAGTGCCAGGCTGGCCATTGCTCGTGCACAACACCAACTCAGAGATGAGTGCGGGGTTCACCTCCACATCCAAGGCTTTAAGGTGATAAACTCTGTCGCCGCGGTTAGTCTATACTCCGAGTTCGACTGTGAAGGATTCGCACAAGCACACTCGAGCGATGCACACTACGACCGCACGTCTTTTGTGGGTTTGGCGGTGAGTGTGCGGTTAGTCGCGAGAGCCTAATCGTGTGTAATACTCAATGTAATATCACACTTGTGTGTGCTCTCAGTGGCGCCCCGCAAGCGAAGACATCTGTTGCGAGATCTACGCTTCTGGGAAGGCAAAGTAAGTTTCTTGCTCATTCACTCACTCTGCCAACCAGTCTACCATCCAACATCGTGACACCTCACATTTCTCTCATTGCCGCAGTTTGCCTGGGTCATGCACGGGGCGTGGAATGCTCGATTCTTGGAGTCGGATGCTGCCTGAACTATTGCGTTACAAGCGCAACACACCGTGTCCCACTGTAGTAACGACCCCCCCATCGCCGAGTCACTCGCACACTTTGCGTGAAACTTCTGTTCAGATCTTAGAATCTCCACGGGTGGAGTTAGACGACGACATGCTAAATGCACTAGGCTTGTAATTGATGCACACACACTGTGATATGAACCAGAAAACCCGCTTCGTCCCCGTTACTATCAATCGCAAGGCCATTGATACTATACATGTCCACGACTCCGGCAATGGCTAATTCATTGAAGCGTTGACACGTGTGTTCAACCGCAGCAGGGTTGAATATCAAAGAGGAATAGCTCAGTATAAAGGTAACCGTGTGTGCGTCGGCGATATCACCATCCTTAACGCGATCACTTAAGGTGTCGCAGAGTTTTGTAAGAAAGTCCAAGCTGCGTTTCAAGGACTGCGTGTCAAACTCGCTGAGTCGATACACTCCAGCTCGTGGAGGGAGAACGTCCATTCGAGACTTCGCAGAGGCAAAGTCCAAAATTGACGCTTGGTGCTCGTCCGCACTAAAAAGCGGAATTGCATCATAATTGCCTTCCCATGCCCCTCTTGGCGTCACACCTGCAGTCTTTGGACTGGGCGATAAGACGAGTTGAGAGCAAGCAGCCCCGAGTTTTCGCAACGTGGGGTCTGTCCAGAGTGCGGATTTGGACCCAAGCGTAAGTTCCACAATTCCTGGAGAAATAAAACGATGTGGGTTTTCAGAATCTTGGCCTCCCACGTGTAAAATTTTTAATCCCACCCCGATGTTTGGCCCAAGAAGTTTGAAGGCAGCGTTGTCGGCCACCACCATTGCCTCAACTTCAGCCCTGCCTGGTCCAGGTTCCATGTACATGGTGGGACTGGTCCAGCTCGTCCCCTCCGATGCAAGAGGGTGCAAGTCTTTCGTAAATGTATAATCGCGGTAGGAATGACTGGCAACTTCCCAGGATGCCAACATGTCTTTCTGGTCGATAGGAAGCGTGTCCGTGATCTCACTCGGAAAGAGTGCTTTAAAACTAGCATCCATCGCCGCAGGAACATCCACCACCCCATGCTTGGTATTTAGCATACCTTTCTCGCGAGCGTGTAGGAGTTGTAATGTCGGTATCATAAACGTGACAGCGTGTCCAGCCACGGGTGCCTGCGCCATATTCTGTTCTGGCAGATTGGAAGCCTCGCTGCTCGTCGCTCCGACGATGCCAAGGGCCACCGTGAAGTAGGGCACAATTACGTTTTTGATCGACTTTAAATAGATGTATTTGTTGATGACATCACCTGGTGCATCTGCAATTGTCTGCAACATCGCCTTCGCCTTGGTGGCTGAGTTGTCGCAGTCGCCACCTTCCACGGGGCTCCGTGGGCATGCGTATTGCCAGTTTTCTGCTTCAAGGTGGAGTACACCGTGTATGGACACCACCGTCTTCCCGTCGAATCGATAAGCACACAACCAATTCACCAACAGCGATGTGGCGGCTGCGACAGAAGGTGCGTGTTTCGCTGCAAGTAGCCCCGGGTTGCTTGTCTCCTCCAGGAATTTTACTATGACGTCAGGGTCGCGACCTGTATCGATGGAGATTGCAGCTTCGTACATACTATTCAACGCTTCCCATGAGTATGGCAGCTCCGTGTCCACCAGATTCGCCATCAGTTCCATGCCAGATCCATTTATGCCGGTGCCCAGTGGAACAACGCCTACTACCTTGGTCAACCCGGGAGCTTGGTGGAAAATAAGTTCCTTCTGGCGAAGTGACCAACTCTGCGGTGAGAACTCGGCCACTAGTTTCTCAGCTGAATCAAGCACAGCTTGCACTTCCCCGCTGCGGGGTGTGAGCCGCACGTTCTTCACGAGGCCATCAGGGCCGATGATGTGTGCGTCTGCTATGCTCAAGGAGCACGAGTGAGACTGCCAGTGTGAGTATATAAGTGGGATTGATGTGACTCCGTGTCGTTGCGTGAAAATATGAGATAGTGGCGTGGCTGCTTGCCCTGCCACTGTACTGACAATCGTGCCATTGATTGACGAGCCGAGTCTCGTGCTCATGGAAAGAAGCATCGCATCATCTGGTATGCTAACGCTGTCTAGTACGCCAGGCGTCATCGTGATCTGACCGGCGGGAAACTCTATCTGAACCTCCGAGGGCACATGGTCACTCAACACTCCGTATTTTGAATGTCTCGAGCCTGTGACTGCGAAATCTACTTCGTGTCGAGCTGCTGCATTCGACAGGCTACCACCGTGGGTTACTGATATCACGTCTAGTGGCGCCTCTGTTTGTGTTACAGAGAATTTGAGCCAGTACCTTTTCATCACAGAGCTCGACATTATTCGTAACGCTGACCACCCTTATCACAGACACGGAACGGCTTCTGCAGCGCGTTCGTCGCTATTCGATGTGATGCGTTTAACTCTGACAGGTGAACGACCCCAAAGGCTCACTTCTGGGTCCGCGATGACCACGCCGCATGCCAAACGGCGTCGTACATCGTGCTACGTCGACGCGGTCAAACGATGTCTGACGCGTTTGAGGACGTTACACACCTACGCAGAAACGCGCGTATATACACACAACGCGGCTGGTGTGTCAACGGAATTGATGCTGGAAGAGTGTGAAGTAATGTTCAGAAGAATCGCTCGCGCGATGGATGTTATACTAAAGATCTCGACCTTGGATAAATTGAGTCACATGGTGCGCGAGGATTTGCTGCGAGCTGTTGTGTTTGACGAGCTCCTAGACAGGGACGCGAACGCGGCCCGAGTTCTGGATCGCCAGCGCATTCTGTTTGAAGGACACGCGAGTGGTGGTATAAGTGCCTATTCATCCTTCCAGTTTGCAGAAAAAGCAGCAGCCACGATAGATTCTTCGATCAGTGAGATGTGGTCTTCGTCGGACGGTGTCTATTTGAAGGGGTCGGTTTTACTAGGAGCGAGAGATACATTGTCAAATGACGGATGCTCGTTCTGACATATTGACGAACGTGCTACGCTATTGACTGAGTATCGGCAGGACCCCTGCCTACATAAGATTGGCAAACACAGCCAGCGTTAGTGGTTATCATGATCGAATTATGTAAAAAAACGCAAGGCGCACATCTTTGGAAGGTGTTCCTAACAGGTTTTTTTTCTGGCCGGCCTCAGCATGTTAAGCATTAATACTAAGACCGTCACTAATTGCGAGTATTGTGAGTACAAGTGCTAGGACATCAGGTTCCCCGTCATCAATCTCTGCCACAACTTCGTCAATTCGCCGCGTGTCCGCAGTTACAGAGGCGTTGAAGAGATCGCTAGAGCGCTCTTTTACGTCGCTGAGATGGAGACTTACATAAATTAATGCTTTCCCAAGCGGTGTTTCAAAGATACGCATAGCATCATTTTCTGACAGAGTGGATCGAAATGTCAACCTCAACCTCGCCCATACAGATTGAAACGTCTCTTGGGCTACCAGCGAAGCCATAGGCGCATTGGTCCATAGCGAATCTGGCTCGCAAAACAGCGCGTGCCACTCGTCCGCTCGTATCGCCAACTCCGACTCAAGCCCCCGTACCGCACATCCCATGTGCGGAGTTGTTAAAAACTGCACGACATTGTCTGGTTGACGCATCGCACAAGCCATCGCGATAGCTACAGACTCCTTCTCACTAAGGCTCGATGAAATAAGGCTGCTGACGCGCTGTTTGATTGCAGCCTGAGCTGCAGCCTTACGCATGGGCCTCGATTCGTGTACGTTTGCAGGGGGCGCTTGTGGATCAACTAGCCTTCATTTAGCGAGCAGCGACACGAATAGAGCTGCGGTGACATTGCGATTTGCAGATTTCACTATTCTACGGACCTGCACCGAAACAGGCATTGTGTGTATTGGGAGTGTGAACTCGTAGGCAAGCTGGAATCGTTTCATTTCCGGTGTATATGACAATTCCAGGACTTCCCCAACACGCGGGAATGGTAGATGTCGAGTGATTCCCCGTTGCAGTCTAGTAGAGCGCGGATGTGTTTTTGTTGCCACATTAACTTCTATTTGTACTACCCCTTGTGCCACTGGCATGTCGGGCAGAGACCATGCAACGGACACATTAGGTAATCGCGACGACGAGCGATAGCGCCTGCCGGTGTTGTCAATGAATTGTCCGCAACCGAATTGACTCGCTGAAGAGGACACACACACGTCCACGGTACTCATATTTGTGCGGCTGTGCGAGATACCAGCTGCTCTCATCTGAGAAGCATCTCCTGGCTCCAAAAAATTGTAAGGGGGTGCTCCAAAGTGTAGAATTAGATAAGGCCATGCGTTTATATTTGAGCATACATACAAGAACACACGCCGCTGGTCCTGGGTTGAGAGCAGTGTGCGGAAAGCAGACTTGACTGAGAACTGCGTTTCCCGAACGGCAGCCAATTGCTTGTCTACCATAGCTATTATCCGATCTGCGATGTCTATTGCGGACACCGTGATGTCGGGAGTGGCAGCATTGTGAAGCATGCTATTCGTTGTATAGTCAACACTCCACGCGGTACGCTTTATACCATTGCCGCTATGTCGAGTGGACAACTGACATGGAGTATATTTTCCTGGAGCTGTGGTGGGGATGTACAAAGTTGTGGTTTTCGACTGTGAGACGGACTCGCTGCCCACAAAGGAATTCGGATTCAGGTATACCGAGTGCACGTGCGCTTGCGCGTTGGCATTCGAGATGAGCACGATCGGCGCTTCCGATAACACACAGACGCTTCTAGACAGCGGCGTGTCTATTACGTGCTGGCGCGATGTCATAGAGCCAGGGCGTCGCGGTCCGTTTGACCAGCTATTTGATGCATTTGATGCTGCTCATCTCGTTGTTGGCTTTAACTGCCTTTCGTTCGACTTCCCTGTATTAAAAAAATATTACAACTGCCGCGACGGTGCGGCAACACGGTATTGGTCTCATCGGATTAAGACACTAGATGTGTTTTGTCGACTCAGGGACGTGCTTGATACATGGCCGAAATTGAGCGATCTACTGAGAGAGAATGGACTGGGTTCAAAACTCACAACGGGAGACAACGCAATTGTCATGTGGGAAGCTCAGCGACGCGTCGAACTGGAAGACTACTGCCGCGTTGATGTGCGAAAAACGGCAGAGCTTGCACTCCTACCAGTCGTCATCTTCAAACATCTCCTGATACCCGCCAGTGTGTATGGAATCGAAGGAGAACGTCTTAAATCTTCAAGGGGGTGAGCTTCTCACCGTGCGGCGCCAACGGGATCGACTTCCAACGATGACGATATGAACTTGCCGGCGACATGGACGATCTCGAGAGCCCCCCGGGAGTCGGTTTGGGCTCCGATGCTGGCGGTGGAGTTGATTTAAGTAATACAAAGTTGACCACCGCCACGATGAGTAGGCAAACCCCGAGCACTAACAATGCGGCAGCCACCTCCGTGGACATCCGGCTTGTTGCCACTGGTGGTGCAGCTGGAGCAGTAGGCGTTCCGGGGGCATCGAGATTCGGTGGTGGGGGGGGCGGACTCGGGTGTTTTACGTCACTGTCAGCACACCCGGTGCTATACCCATTATTCAGCAGTGCTGCTGTCAGTATCGAATAGTCCACAAAGCCGAGTGTCTCTCCGTCTGTGGTGAAGTTGTCGCTGCCATAGTCTGTGAGTTCAATGTAAACACACCCCTCAGAAGAGAGGTGGCGGTTGTGGCGGTGTGGCATCTTTACAGGGACGAATTTACTACTGCTTGTGTGAGAAAGTTTTCTATTTGTTTCCCCTCCAGGTGGGGTGGATGGTGGTGTCGACGGTGTCGATGGGGGGGACTGTTTTGGTGGTGGTGGTGGTGTAGGCGATGGCCATTTGATATCAGTCTTTAACAAGACAAACGACTTTCTTTGGGGCGGAGATGGTGCGGGCGGTGGTGGTGATGGTGGAGAGAATAGACTTGGAGACGGCGACGGTGGAGAAGGCGATGGTGGTGGAGGAGAGGGCAGCGGTGGAGAAGGCGATGGTGGTGGTGGAGAGGGCAGCGGTGGAGAAGGCGATGGTGGTGGTGGAGAGGGCAGCTGTGGAGAAGGCGATGGTGGTGGTGGAGAGGGCAGCGGTGGAGAAGGCGATGGTGGCGGAGGAGAGGGCAGCGGTGGAGAAGGCGATGGTGGCGGAGGAGAGGGCAGCGGTGGAGAAGGCGATGGTGGAGTAGAGGGTGGTGGAGGAGAGGGTGATGGAGAGAATACGTGATTGGGTGTGTGAGGTGGACTTGGAGACGGCGGCGGTGGAACTGGCGATGGTGGTGGAGGAGAGGGTGATGGCGGTGGTGGAACTGGCGATGGTGGTGGAGGAGAGGGTGATGGTGGTGGAGGAGAGGGTGATGGCGGTGGTGGACAGGGCGTTGGTGGTGGAGGAGAGGGCGGTGGAGGAGAGGGCGGTGGCGAGCTGATTGGGGGGAATTGAAATCCTCCTAGTTGACCAGCCTCGGTCTGCAATCGACCCCAAGGAGTACAAGCAGAGCAGTCATCGTGATCTCGCGAGATAATTGCACATGCGTATGCCCTCGTGTACGTAGTGTTATCTTGAAGATCTTTTATTCTGGTGCCACAATCGGACCATGCAACCGAATTTTTCCCACACACACCAGTCGAGCCAAAGTTCTCATTATCACTGCAACCCCCATCCGCTCCACCCATTGGCCAGTACCAAGATAACCAATCCAGATATCCAACTGGGCTACAACCGAGACACTGCCAATGATCGCGTCCAATCACGTCGCAAGCATGCCAGTGGTCATAAGTCATACGTGCTTCATTATATGCGTCTGCACAAGACGAATGGCCACAGTGTTGACCGTCTGACATGTTCAAGTTGCTGGTAGCTGAACCACCCCAGGGAATCGCAATTCCCATGCACTTCAAATGCCCATTCTCTACGTCTGTATAGCCCATCTCTGGATAATTGACGGATTCTACTCGCTGTGGTGATGGTGGTGGAGTAGGAAATGGTGGTAGTGGAGAGGGTGGTGGTGGAGTAGGTGGAGGAGGAGGGGGGAGTGGAGTAACTTGTGGAGATCTGGGTGGAGACGGCGGTGGCGGTGGTGGAGAAGGCGATGGTGGTGGAGGAGAAGGCGATGGTGGTGGAGGAGAAGGCGATGGCGGTGGTGGAGAAGGCGATGGCGGTGGTGGAGAAGGCGATGGTGGTGCTGGAGAAGGCGATGGCGGTGGTGGAGAAGGAGAGGGCGGCGGTGGAGAAGGCGATGGCGGTGGTGGAGAAGGAGAGGGCGGCGGTGGAGAAGGCGATGGCGGCGATGGAGAAGGCGGTGGAGAAGGCGATGGTGGTGGTGGAGGAGAGGGTGGTGGAGGTGGTGGTGCGGGTTGAGCAAGACCCGTTGGAAAGCTCCAGGATTGAAAACCTCCTGAGTCAAGCAATTTCCCTCTTGGATAACACTTAGTTGGACATGAACTACTAGGATTTGCAGAAGCGACTGAACATGCATAGGCCCGTGAATACCCATTGCTCTCTTCGAGCGTCGTGATGGCATCCTCACAGCCACTCCACCAGTTAAATGACGGACCCGGCACACAATCAACCTGGTCGCATCCATCCAACGGTTGCGAGTATGTTAAAATTATTCCTGGAACTTGATCAAAATCAAGCACAAATCCCCGAGGGGAACAGGCTGAGCAGTCAGGCTCCCCCGTGGAAACATATCCCGTCGCTTTCAGAGCAATATGGTCACACGCGTACCAGTGATTGTATCCAAAATCCTCCCTGGCATCGAGGTATGTCTGCGCGCATTTCGTGGGGCAGTGGAATGAGTTAACTTCAGCTTCAGCGTCTTGAAGTCCTCCCCCCATTATAACACGACCCCTGGTCATACAACCTAAGTAGGATTGCTCGGTAACATCGTCTGGGTTCATGGGTACATCTTCTCTTGGGTCATTGCGTAGACTTGGGTCCCCGCAACTCCCCAAGCAATCTATCTGTAAGCTAGAGTTCATCAGGGCCAGACATTGTGTGAGACAAGGAGCAGACAGTGACATGTAGCCCACAAAAGCAAGGAGACGGCTATATTTATACTACTAGTTGACGCATCGTCCCTTATTTGAAGTGGCATTCAACACAGCTCTAGTCGTCGTCACTGTCGACCCCCCATAGGTCTTCTTCAGTAATGTGATCTTCCGCGCAGGGATTCGTGACGCCGGTGGGGCGTTTCATATGGTGTGAGTTGCGCACCCGCGTCCCCGATGCGGGTTCCAACAATGGAGGGAACTCCACCACGACACCCGGTAGAGCTATCTTGAGTGCTTTTCGCACATCATCGAATGTGACGCGCCCGAGAGAGACAACGGCGCGAGCTGGGTCAGTGTCCTCGTATGCTGCTGCGCCAAGCACGACGTCCGAGATCGCCGCCAGCAGACGCTGTCTTTCGGCGTCGACCAGCGCATTCACGCAAACGGCGATGCACCTCTTTCGCCAAACGTCTTTGGCCAGGAGCATGGGTAGATTGTTGACTGTGGTGAGCCGCGGAGAGACTGCACACCACCTCGTGGCGCGTGACATTCGCCCTCTCTTCTTGCTGTTGCCTGCCGCAAACCCGGACAGAAAAAATGCCTTACAGATGGACGCCATGTGCGCCAGTTTTTCGTTGCCGACAGTGGAAGCGTAGACGTCTGCCACTGCAAAGAGTTGGTGCAAGTCGACCCTGAGTATCCCATCCAGCGCTTCGTCTGTGTCATATACCTTAGCATCCATCCGCTCCGCCAGCTGCTCGATTGAAAAGTAGCACTTGGTGTCCAGTCCAACAGACCGCATGGTTGCAGCAGAAAGCGACAGTGAAGCGCATGGGTGTGATAGAATGTCCAAGACAATGCGATTCGCATAGAAGCCAGGGCTCTGTACCGCAGTATCGAACGAGAGCTCTTCTATTAAGAGGAGCTCTCGTTCGATAGGTAGGCCAACGCTCTCGCTGGTAAGAGATGGCCCCCCCGCGAGCAGCGCGTGACTGGCCTTGTATGGTGGTGAGTCTTTGGGGTTTGCGATCATTTCTTGGATACACGCATTACGAATAGCACGGCTGAAATCTTGATACCGATCGAGTCGGTCGAGGCGCAGTGCTTCTTCGATGGGGCGGAGCCTGGCAAGCAACGTCTGGCTTTTCTCACCGCCCGTCTTGTTGCACTTTACAGCTTTGATTGCGACATTGGTGAGTTCCATGAGACGATCGTGCACACTTTTCCCACCGCTGTAGTCCTTGCGGTGTGTCACTGAGCGACGCATATCGTGCAGGGTTAGAGTCGCACCAATCCGATTTGCCGAGTCGATGCCAGTCTCCCATACCATACTCGCGACAGAGGACATGGTTCTCTTTTCACGTGGTGTTCGTGTTCTGAACTCGTGTGAACTAACTACACTAGTTGGTACAATAATAGTTAAATACTAGCTGCGTCGGTTCAACTCGCGTTACATATAAGGTAACTGGGATCCCGTACGGATTGAGAGGATTCGGAACTTTCCGAGAAATGTCTGCGGAATTTGAGATCGGGGGGAGATTTTCTGTGAGGCCTCTCAGCTCAGAAGTGAGCCTCTCCCCTCCCCACACTAGACTGTAAAATAATTGTAAAATAACTCTGCTCAACACAACTCCATCAGTACTCCATGTTCTCAATTATTGTGGAGAGCACAGGCTTCACCTCTTCAGAACCATCTCTCCACTGCACCAACGGCAGGTCCTGAGGGGTGTGGAGGTCGGTCCAAATTATTTTACATTTATTTTACAATCTAGTGTGGGGAGGGGAGAGGCTCACTTCTGGGTCCAGGTGCCTCCCAGAAAATCTCCCCCCGATCTCAAATTCCGCAGACTTTTCTCGGAAAGTTCCGACTGGATCCCGGTGTCTGTATAGTACATATAGCGTAACTGGGATCCCGTACGGATTTAGAGGATTCGGAACTTTCTTGGAAAGGTCTGCGGACTTTGATAATATGGGGAGATTTTCCGCTCAACACAACTCAATCAGCACGCCCTGTTATCGACCACACTGGCTAATATAGTCCCATATGTGCATACATAGTACAGACGACCGTGTATTCCGCGCAGTATTCAAAATGCTCAGCATTGCAATATTTTCAATTTCGCAAGTTTGTGAAATCGCGAAAACATCATATCGATCGCACTGTTGCAATCAAGAAGATCTCGGTGGATTGTTAACAGATATTTTCCCCAAATTGTACACGGATGTCACCATGTACAAGACAGTTACCGAACTTAGCCAGACAACAACGTGCCATGACGTTTCTCTCGAGTATATCAACACATTTAAAGTAAATTTGTGGGATTTCGAATTGCTCCATTTCGGGATGAGCCAAGGAGTGTCAGTGAACATGAGCAATGGTCATCAGTTCACAGGCTCGCGCGACTTGAACCCCGAGTATATCGCTGGAACTTGCATCGAAGTGTGTAAGCTTTTCGGTGAGCGAACAGGAATCACGTGCGACCCTACAGCCTACAAATCTGTGTTCAAACTTAATATAAAGTTGATGTCTTCAGAATGGGATGCAAAGAAAGGCCAAATTCTGAATGAGCTGATTTATATGGGATATACTATAAACGTGACTCACCAGGAATCACATTCGAATCGACGAAGTCTGGGGCCATTCGATACCTTAATCACAACCGCAACGACTGAACATGAGGAAGTTGATGTTTTGTTCAACACTCTGTTTATGTTTACAGATTGTATATATGGCCGTACCGAGGGGCTCTGTAACCGGAGACCCGGGTTTGCGAGGCCATTTGATGAGATTGTCAAGCAGGCACAGTACAGTGCCAAGGACTGGGAAGAGGAACCGGAAGAGGAACCGGAAGAGGAAGCGGAAGGCGGCAACAAAAACAAGGAATCTTCTGCGGACAGTGCCAAGAAGAGACCTCCCGAGGGCGACGATGACACGCAAATTCCTCGCCCGTTTTCCCCCAAAGACAAGGGATTTTCTGTGGACAAGGTCATAAGGGATAAATTCCCAATCAGTATATCACAACTGAGACAGTGGGGATATCCAGACGCAGAAATAATCCCGTTGTTTAGCATGTCTTTTCTACAGCAAGACGTGGGCAATGGTGGTATCGGACTGCAAAATATTCCAATGGCCTGCGAAAAATACTCAGATTCTCACCTACCGCCGGCATGCCCGTCACCCTGTTGCTTTTATAAACACTTGGGGTACTCACCCGCACAGATCGCAGGATGGAAGCACTTCCCATACGATCCAGCCCCCAAACTGCTTTCTTGGGGGTACAACAAGACAGATGTCATCGAGTACATCAAGAGAAATAAGATGTACCATCCCGATCAAAAACGAGTGTATGTCGAATCCCTCGATGTACATCTGTTGCGACCTATGCACACGGATTTTGAGTGACACTCCAGGGTCCCCACACTAGACTGTAAAATAATTGTCAACAGCAAACGAGTCGACCACAAACCATGTGGACGTGAGACGATCGTGCACACTTATTCCGCCGCTGTAACATAAATCTGCTCAACACAACGCCATCAGCACTCCCCGTTCTTGGCTATTGTGGAGAGCACAGGCGTCCACTCTTCAGAACCATCTCTCCACTGCACCAACGGCAGGTCCTGAGGGGTGTGGATCTCGGTCCAAATTATTTTACATTTATTTTACAATCTAGTGTGGGGAGGGGAGAGGCTCACTTCTGAGCTGAGAGGCCTCCCAGAAAATCTCCCCCCGATCTCAAATTCCGCAGACTTTTCTCGGAAAGTTCCGATTGGATCCCGGTGTCTGTATGGTACATATAGCGTAACTGGGATCCCGTACGGATTTAGAGGATTCGGAACTTTCCGAGAAAAGTCTGCGGAATTTGAGATCGGGGGGAGATTTTCTGGGAGGCCTCTCAGCTCAGAAGTGAGCCTCTCCCCTCCCCACACTAGATTGTAAAATAATTGT
>Ga0115558_1000874_pt1 | contig 18857 bp, 11 predicted proteins | sample COGITO_mtgs_1104_4_FD_87279 | JGI IMG/M metagenome (GOLD analysis project Ga0115558, IMG submission 87279) | Pelagic marine microbial communities from North Sea - COGITO_mtgs_110426 | ecosystem: Environmental > Aquatic > Marine > Epipelagic | place: Germany:Helgoland, sampling site Kabeltonne... | reverse complement strand
AAATCTGTTGATACACCTTCAATTTTATACGACCCTCCTGTTGGAGTTGCATTAACCAAAGTAAATGAAGGAGTTCCAATACAAATATCAGGTTCGTTTACAGCAAGAACTGGAAGTTGCCTTACTTCGATATGCACATTGTCATTAACTACAGCTGTACAACCATTTTCATCAGTTAATGAAATAATTACAGGGTTACAACTAAAGTTTGGAGTTAAGATTATTGGCAGTCCAGTAGCAATTAATAATCCATTAGTATCAATAGTAAATGATTTTAGAATTGAATCTTGCAAAGAAACGGTATAATTATTAAAATCAGAATTAGAAATGTGTATTGACAAAGTAGATTCATCATATCTGCAAATAGGGCTTGTCGCAATAAAGTCTAAGAAAATTTCTTCTGATTGTGTAATTGTAGCTGTACTGTTTGTTGAACAACCATTAGCATCAGTAACAGAAAAAGGATAATCTCCAGCAGTTAAATAGTAAGGGTTAAACATGCCAAAATCTTGAGAATATGGAATCGTTCCTCCAATTACATTTGGGCTTATTGAACCTGTATTCTCTCCATAACAATCAACATCTACAACATCAATTGATGTGATTTCTAACAATTCAGGTTCTGTAATATTAATATTCCCATTTTTAACACAACCATTCCCATCTATTATTTGATATGCATAATTCCCTGGAGCTAATAAATTTGTATTTATTCCAAACCAATCTTCAGTATAAGGGGAAATACCTCCACTAATTTGCAATAATGTATTTCCATCAGCAAATTCAAAACAACTTACATTATTAGTGATGTCGTTAGCTATAATTTCAGATGGTTCATTGATTGTTGCTGTTCCGGTAGTTGAACAATTATTTATATCTGATACAGTAACTGGAAAATTTCCTGCACTCAGATTGTTTTCATCTACACCTCCCCAATCAGTATTGTAAGGTGCTCCAGCTCCTCCAGAAATTGTAAGAGATGCTGATCCATCATTTCCGCCATAGCAACTAACATCAAATTCATCAATTACTAAAGCCATACCTGGTGGTTCGTTAATTATTACACTTCCTGAAGAAGTACAACCATTTCCATCAGTAATAGTGAAATTATGTTGTCCTGCAGTAAGCCCATTAGGATTACTACCATTCCAATTTGTATTGTATGGGTTTGTTCCTCCAGAAATACTTAAAGTTGCAGTTCCATCATTATAACCAGCACAACTCACATCTGTTGTGTCAATGGTAAACAACAAAGAATCTGGTTCGGTTATTGTAAAGTTATCAGTTACTGTGCATCCATTGTCATCAGTAACAGTATAGATGTAATTTCCATTTGCAAGTTGAATAGGGTTATTTCCTCCAAAATCTTCAATGTAAGGAGCAGTTCCACCTGTAGTATTTAAAATAATTGTACCTGAAGATTCTCCATTACAACTTACATTTGTTAAAACAGAATTTACTGACAGTAAGAATGGTTCATTTATTGCAATTATATCAGTAACTACACACCCATTATCATCAGTTACTAAGTAATTATAAGTTCCAGGGGATAAAACTGATTGGCTGTAATAATTTGTTGCTCCAGCTGAGAGTACTTGAGAGTAAGGCGGAACATCTACAGTGTAATTTTGTATACCACCTGTTATCACTAAATCAATATTTCCATCATTTAAGCCAAAACAACTTATATCATTTGATGATGAAGTAACGATTATCTCTGTAGGTTCAGTAATTGTAAAGTTTTCAGTGTATTGACAACCATTCATGTTAAATACATCAACAGAATAATTTCCAGCACCAATGTTGGTTATGCTACTTGCAGAAGTAGCATTTGACCACTGATATGTTGTAGATGCAGGTTCGTTTACTACTTCAATTAAACCATCATTATACCCAAAACAACTTACATTAGATGTGTTAATTGTTGGATTAAAAACTGAAGGATCAATTAGAGTATATGATTCACTGCTTATACATCCTTGGTTATCAGTAATTGTAGCAGTATATGTTCCAGCTGATAAATTTGAGATATTTTGAGATACACTTGTATTAGACCATAAGAATGAGAAAGGAGGTGTTCCTCCAGAAATATTTAAATCTATTGCTCCATCTGATAGTCCATTGCAACTTATATTTGTTATGTTGTCAATTATACTCATATTACTAGCTCCTCCAGATGACGTTCCAGAATAAATAGAAAAAGAAGTTATAGGGCAGCAGGATCCATTATTCCATCCTCCAGTTTGACAATCGCCAATAACACTAATATCAATTGACAAATCATTATTTAAACACGAATTCCCAACTTGTAAATTAAATGATAAAGTAAATGGACCTGTTGAAGATGTCCCCCAATCAGGATTAAACCATGATGAATTTTGAAATCTATATCCTGGACCAAAATTTAAACCACTAGGATATGTATTTTGCGTATCCCAAATCCATGTGCCTGAAGATCCTCCTGGATTTCCAGGTGCTGACACTGGATTAATATTTGCCCAACCATTTCCATAATCAATATCAAAAGCAATAATCCAGTTAGAATTCACTTGATTAAAACTACTTAAAGTATACGTAACAGTAACATTTTGTCCAGCTGTATATGGCCCTGCTGGAGATAGAGTATAAGATTGAGATCCTAGACATTGTCCATTCATAATATTGCTAAATAATATTGCTAATAATATGAATGTTATTTTTTTCAACCTACCTCACTAAGCTTACTGTGCCTTCATAATTTCTAAGTTTACCATTTACATCCGTAACAATTATATGGTAAACATATACGCCTATTGTACAGAAATCACTACTGCCGTTAATTTTTCCATCCCAAGCTTCATCACACCCAGTTGTGCAATATTCATTAGTGTATTTGTCTGTTCTAAATACCCTTTTCCCTAGTCTGTCATAAATACTTAATTCATATTCTTGTACGCCATCAACAATTGGTAAAAAGTAATCATTATCTAAATCATTATTTGGAGTAAATGCATTAGGCACATACATTGTAAATGTAGGAGAGATAATAATTGTTTGGTATGCGATATTTGTACACCCACTATCCGAAACAGTTTCTAAGGAAACAATATAGACTCCAGTATCTGCATACATATGATCAATATGTCCTAAGTTAGAAACTTGTCCGCTACCATCACCAAAGTCCCATGTTCCTGGCATTAAAGATAAATAAGTTGATTTATCAATAAAATTAATGAGCGGATCAGTGATTTCAGTTTGTAATGGGTAAGCAACTAGAGCAACATCTGGTAATGGGTTGATGTTTACATTTGCTTGTCCATTTAGTGTTGTGGCTTCACAACCATTTTGATCAATTACGCTTACTAGAGTATAAAGTCCCATTGTAGCAGTAGAAATTCCTGTTGAATCTCCAATATCAGTTAAAGTAAAATTCTCAGTTCCATTTGTGTATTCAATATCATATAAAGGAGCGCCATTTGTAGTTACTATAGATAAGTCGGTTGTTCCTGCTTCACAAATCGAACCATCTCCACTTAGTGTAGCAATAGGAAGTGAATTAATTGTGATAACAATATCCTCATCAATTTGTTTAAAGCAATTTGCACCAGTAATAGAGTTAATTGTAATATTAGAAGGATCTGTTGCAATTAAAGTTAAATCCCCTGTTTGGAAGTTAATAACAGTGTTAGTGTTTGCGCCATTAAAAGTATAATCAACATTAAATGGTGGAGTTCCTGCAGTAAAATCTAAACCAATTTCTACTAAATCACCATCACATAACTCATTAGAATAAGATGTAACTAGCTGAGGTATCTCATTTACAACTAAGGTTGCAACTGCTGATAAGGAACTTGTACATGTGCTGTCATCAGTAATAGAAGTTAATGTGTAGTCTGTTGTTGTTATTGGATTTATCAAAGTATTAAATCCACCAGATCCAAATACCTCATTTGCAGTAGTTGTTCCGTTTGCATCAGCAAAAGAATAATCAACACTAAATGGTGGAGTTCCTATATTATTGTTCATGATTAATGTAGAGTTATCCCCTACACAGATAGGGTTAGGATTAACTGCAATATTCATGTTAGGTAATGGGTTTACATTCACAATTTCGTTATTAGTAGTATTTTGATTGATACAACCATCTGCATCAACTATTGAAATTATTGAATAAGTTGTTGTAATATTTGGCGAAACAGAGAAACTATATTGTCCGCTATTATTTACAGGTCCTTCAGCTTGAGGTCCATTCGCATTATAATTAATTGTAAATGGAGCAACTCCATTAGAATTGAAATTAAATTCAAGATCTATTGGTTCTCCAGCACAAATCGAATGGTCAGAAACTGCAAAGTCAACACTAAAATAACCAGGTTCAACAATTGTGATTAAAGTGTCATTAAAACAAGCAATAATATTTTCGGTTGTAATAGTAGATGGATCAGTAACAGTTACTATATAACTACCATTTACTAGAGCAGAGCTATCGGCTCCTCCCCAATTAATATTATAAGCACCTCCATTTCCTCCAGAAGGGTTTAAAGTAACGGCACCATCATTAAAACCATTACAACTAATATCAGTTATTGTTGGGTTAAATATAATTTGTTCAGGTTCTGTTATAGTTGCAAAATCTTGAAAAGGACATCCTCCAACTGTTACTATAACTGGATATGTTCCTGGACCTAAATTTGATATACTGTCAGATGTTGAGCCGTTAAACCATTGAAATGAAGCTGAAGATCCAGGTGCGTTCAATACTATTGAGTAGTCCTCTGTTGCTCCGAACCAAGGTAATCCAAATGCGCCTGCATCTTCACAGGGCCCCATAATTACTGCTGGATTTCCTCCACCATTACTCATGCACACCACACGCATTCTAGTTGGTCCGTAAGCCCCAGAAGATGGGACAATAAAATTAAATGGAAATACAGTTCCAGGAATCCAAGTACCAACTGGTATATTTATTACGCCAAGATCTTCACCAGCATCTAAAAAATCACCATCAATATTAAAATCAATATATACATTTATTGCTTCAGGTGCATATGATCCTACTGCCGCAAATTCGTCATGAGGAGTAACATTAACTGTAAAAATCTGTCCTTCTGAAATGTCTGCATACATTGTTGTAGTATAGTCTTCGTAAAAATCAGTGCTGCCAAAAGTAATATTATTAATATTAAAGTTATTTCCGTTCAATTGTACTTGCCCAATACTAGCTGAAGGTTGTGCAGAAAAATTACTAGACGGATTTGATGTGCAATATGGTAATAAAGAAATTGTACCTGGAGGAGTTGTTGCATTTAGCATAGTTATACTTGCAGCTCCGTTATTAACACCAAAACAACTGCTGTTATATTCATTAATTGTACTGGTCGTATTTAATGGATCATATAAAGTAACACTGCTTGAAAATGAACATTGATTTGCATCTGTAACAGTATAATTAAATGTTCCAGCAGTTAAAGCTAATGGATCCTCTCCAAACCAATTAAAAATATAAGCTGGTTGCCCGCTACTTGCTGTTAATAAAGCACTACCATCATTATATCCAAAACAAGATGGGTTGTTTGTAGCTACATCATTTGGCATAACAGTTGGAGCTTCATTTACTAAGATTGATCCTCCAACAAGTATTGGGTTGCATCCTTGAGGAGTATAGGTGTATGTGATAATATGATTTCCTGCTCCTGCACTGTCAGGATTAAACTCAGTGATGACGTTATTACCGGGAGGCAATGGAGAGGCACTGTTAGTGAAGATACCTTGACCTTGAGTTGACCATCCAGCAGGAGGAATTCCTGTTAATGTAAATGTATTCTCATTAGAACAAATTACTGAAGGTGAAGTAATGGAAATACTTGAAGCACTAAAGACATCAACAGAAACAGTTGCATCATCCCCTGGACAAGTACCGCTTGAGCTTCCAGCAATAGAGTACGTATAGATACCTGGAGGGTCAATTGCAGGGTCAAAAGTTCCAGGAACCGAATTTCCATTATAAGTCCAGATGCCATTATTGACTGGTTGACCATTTAACTGGTCAATTAAGTTCATTTGAGGATCAGTATCACAAAATAAAAGTGGATTTCCCCACCCAGCATCAGCACCAGCATCTCCAGGACTAGGACCTCCAAATGCATCATTAGGGCCTGTTGCTGTGAATTGAATAAAACATGGGTCAGGTGTTGAACCTGATGCAGCCCAGTTCGCAACAAGAATAACATAAAACTCTCCAGCTACTGCATTTGTTATTTGTAAAACTTCTTGTGTAGTAGGAGGAGCAGTGCTACAATCTTCTTGATTTGGATTTGTTAATAGATCACACATTGTTGTTAGATCATTAAATGGTCCCCAACAAATATAATCAAGATCAGGTGAAGTATTTATATTTGGATATGGAATTCCTATTACATCTGTAGGAGTAATATTAATGCTTAATGGACCATTAGTGTTGGATTCAAAAAAGTAAAATGATCCATATTGAGTAATTGCAGAAAAACCACAATTAAGACTTGTTCCAGATGGAGCAGTTGCTGTACCTGAAGTGGCGGCAGGATATAAAGATCCATTACAAATTTCTGGTATTGTAGATGAACAAGATTGAATAGGTCCCGCACCTCCCTGGGAATAACAAAAGGCATAAGTAAATAACGTAAAAAATATAAGTAAGAATCTTTTCATTAAAATGGAGTTTTTTTATAGGTTACAAATATACGAAAAAATTACTTGATTTGTTCTAGATGAAAATAACTAATATTACTTACAAAACCTTACAACCTGATTCTTTTATCCAACCACTGCTTCCATTTGCAATTTTAATGTTTATCCATTCTCCAATAGTGTCTAAAATCTCAATTTTACTTCCTGAATGTAAAGAGAATAAGTTAGTGCTGTTTGTTGTTGGAGCACTATTTACAACTATTGATGAGGTGAAAATAATAGCTTCTTTTTTAGTTATTTTTCCTTGGTAAGAGCTGTAAGTTGCAAACATACTGATAAGCGCAAGAGAATACAAAATACTTAAAAAGTGCTCTTTTTTGTAATTAGTAAATTGACTAAGTATCTTTATTGTAAGTGCAAGCCAAATGATTAAAATGCTGATTAGTTGCCAAGAAAATGTATTAAATATTGAGATAAAACTACTCCACCATTTTTTATAAAAAAGCTGAGGAATCTCTTCTATTCGGTCAATAATTTTGAGGTTTGCTAGCTCAAGGTTTTGTATGGTTTTGTCGTTTTTCTCTAGTTTTAAGCTTTTTTCATAATGCCATATTGCATTTGCCCAATCTTGTGCTTTGTAATGACAATTTCCTAAGTTGTAGTATAGTTCACTGCTTTCCAATCCTATAGTTAAAATACTATCATAAAGAGGAATAGCAAAAGTGTAATCTGAGTTATTGTAAGCTCTATTTGCCTTTTCAAAAAGTTGATCTGAAGCAAAAGAACTAATGCTTACTAGCAGGCTGATAATGAGAGTTCTTAATTTCATCTTAAGGCAGTTTCAACTTCAATAATTATGTGCTTGGCTTTATTTAAAATATCTCCCATTTGTGCGTTTTTATTACTAGCAGGTGCATAGCGTGCAAATTCACATTCATCTAAAAGAGCGATAAATTGCTTTTCTGTATTGACATCAATAGCATTAGAGTAAAAGTGAGTGCTGACAGTTTCTTTTGATAAATCTGCTATACTTACTTTAAATTTATCAGCAAAATAACCCCAAATTGATTTTTCAATTTCTTCAAAAAATGAGTCAAAATCGTTATTATTTATGCAATTTTGTGCGTATTTTAGTCTTTTTAGTGCAATTTTGTTTGCTTTCTTGTTTTTCCAATCACTACTATTTGTGTCTGTTTTTCCAACTATTGTATTGTGAATCCAAAGGAGAATAATTAAAAATATTGGTAAAAAGAAGATTATAATAAAGAGATTTATATTTAAGATATTATCACGAATTTCTTTCAGCTTAGTTGTTGTGAAAATATAATGAATATCTTTTTTTTCAGTTTTTATTTTTTGCTGATTTATTGTTGAGTTCTCATCCTCAGAATTGTTGTTAGCATTTATTATTAAATTATGCTGAAGGGTTTTTTTAGTAACGTATTTCTTAGTTTTATTATTGTAATAGACTAAGCTTGAACTAGGAATAGTGTACTCTCCCTCATATCTTGGAATTAATAAATACTCAAAAGTTTTAATGCTTCTTTTTCTTCCACCTTCAAATATCCTGTCGGAAATTTTAGGGTCATAAACTTCAAAATCTTCAGGAAACTGAATTGCTAAGGGTTCAATTAACTCAATGTTTCCAGTACCAGTTATTGTTAGTTTATAGGTTATTGCATCATTAGCATTTGCTGTAGTATTATCTACTTCTGATTTAATTGTAAATTTCCCAACAGCACCATGAAAATTAGGAGGTGGGCTGGGTAATTCAGTAACAGTTATGGTAATTGCTTTTGATGAAATATATTCTTCTTGAATCTGATAATTGTTGCCAAAGAAACCTCTATTTCTCTTGTTGTTCTTAACCCTTATACTGCATTTCAGTTCCATTGGATCAATTATCAACTTACCTGATTTTTGAGCAGTTAAAACTGATTTTTTTACAGTAGCTACATTGTACGGAATCCCATCAATTACATCTCTTTTAAATCTGCTTGAGGTTTCTAAATCTTTTGTCCAAAATCCATTTAAATCAGGAAGTTCGCTAAGCTCAGTATTGTTTAGTTCTAATCTAGTAAATAGTTTGTAAGTAACAATTATTTGTTCTCCAAGAACTATGTTTCTTTTACTTACATCAACTTTTATAAATAAGTTGTCACTTAGTGCTTTTTGTTGTGCTTTATTTTTCTCACTTCCTTTTACAATCTTTAGTTGGTAGGACTTGCTTTTTATAGTTTTTCCATCTACTTTTATAGTTGCAGGGCTAATATTAAAAGTTCCTTCCTTTGTAGCTTTTAAATAATAGGAATAAGTTGTTTTGGTACTACTCTGACTTTTTCCGTTTACAAAACTATAACTACTTTGTGTTGAGGGATTTGGTCCGCTTAAAACTCTTAGTCCGTTAAAGTTTGGAGATTTAAAATTAATTCCTTGTGTATCTATGCTGTATTGTATCAAAATTTGTTCACCAACTATTGCAGGGTTTTTATCAGCAGACACACTTAGCTTTTGTGCAAAGCTAAGTGTACTAATAAATACAAATAATATTAGAATAATTTTTTTCAACTTACCAGTCTTTTAATACTTTAACTCTTTTTCCTTTCACTTTCTTTTTTTGTAGTTCTTCTTGCAATTCTTTTTCTTCTTGTTGAATTGCTTCTAGCATTTTCTCAGCATCCTCCTTGCTCATTTCTTCTTTTTTCTCCTCTGGTTGATTCTCCTTTTCTTCATCTTCCTTTTCCTGCTCTTTATTTTGCTCCTTCTTATCTTTTCCTTCTTTGTCTTTTTCTTGATCTTTCTTTTCCTCTTTGTTCTCTTCTTTTTTCTCCTCTTGCTGTTCTTGTTCTTGCTTTTGTTTTTTGGAGAGCGCTAAATTGTGCCTCGTCTCTGCATCATTCGGATTTATCCTTAATGCATTCTTATAAGCTTCAATTGCTTCTTCTAATTTTTGTTCTTGAGTTAAAGAGTTTCCTAAATTATGATAAACTTTTGCTAAATCATTTTCAGTAGGAGCATTGTCAATTAAAGCATCAAAAAGTGCTGATGATTCTTCATAGCGTTCTTGCTTGTAAACAGCATCTGCTAAATTAAAAGAAGCATTAAAATAATCCTGATCTTTTTCTAATGATTTTCGGTACTGCATTTCAGCATCATTGTAACTACTATCAGTATATAGCTCATTTCCATCTCTTAAGAATGATTTTTTGTTCTGAGCAAAAGAGGTTATGCACATTAGTAATGATAATATGAAGAGTGTATTTTTCATTAGTCCTTATAAAAATTGATACGGTTACTCCATTTATTTTTTCTTCCCAGTAGGATTAAGTCCGTTAACAATAAAAATAAGGCCAATCCAATAAATAATTGAAACCTGTCCTTGTATTCAGTGAAAACCATAGTCCCAATTTCTTTTTTTTCCATTTTATTAATTTCAGCAAATAGGGTGGATAGCCCTGCTTTGGAATTATTTGCACGCACATAAGTTCCTTTTCCTGCACTAGCAATTTGTTGTAAAAGTTGCTCATTTAATTTACTTATAATAGTATTTCCATCTCTATCTTTTCGGTAATCCGTTCGGTTGCCGTATTTGTTGTAGATAGGAATTGGCCCTCCTTTGCTGAGTCCCATACCTAAAGTATGAACGAATATTCCAAGTTCATTGGCTTGCTCGGAGCTTTCAATTGCTTTTTCATCATGGCTTTCTCCATCAGTAATAATAATGATAGCTTTATTTTGTGCATTTTCCATGTCAAAGGACTGAATGCTTAAATCGATTGCCTTTGCAATTTCAGTTCCTTGTGTGGGTACAATGTTTGTGCTTACTGTTGATAGGAAAAGTTTTGCTGCTGAATAATCTGTAGTGATTGGAAGTTGAACATAAGCCTCTCCTGCAAAAACGATAAGCCCAATTCTATCGCCTTCTAGTTTGTCAATCAAGCGGGAAATGGCAAGTTTAGCTCTTTCCAATCGGTTAGGTTTTATGTCCTCAGCCATCATGGAGTTGGAAAGATCAATGGTTATCATTAAGTCCACTCCTTCTCTTTTTACTTCCTCCATTTTTGTACCTACTTGTGGGTTAGCAATACCAATGATTAATAAAATGAAAATAAGAATAGTAAGGATGTTTTTTATTTGAGTTCTCCTTTTTGAAAAAGAGTGCATCAATTCTTTTATTAAACGGCTATCTCCAAAAAGAGCTAAGGCAGTTGCCTTCCATTTACTATATAATAGCATTGCTATTATTAAAACAGGAATTCCAAATAGGAAATTCAAATATTCAATATGTTCGTATCTTAACATTTAAGGAATCTGCTTTAAATAAGTAATTTGTAAAATTAAACCTAAAAACAATAAACCTAAAGCCCAAAGTGCAAAGGGTAAAAATTCCTCAGAACGCTTGTGAAATTCTGTAACTTCTATCTTTGATTTCTCCAAAGCATCAATGTCTTTGTAAATTTCTTTTAAGGAATTATTATTGGTCGCTCGAAAGTATTTTCCATCTGTTAGTGTTGCAATATCTTGTAAAGTTTTTTCATCAATTTTTACTTCTACTTCTTGGTATTGTATTCCGAATGGAGTTTGAAAAGGGTAGGGAGCAAATCCTTCAGTTCCTACACCAATGGTATACACTCTAATGCCAAATTTCTCAGCAATTTCAGCAGCCGTAAGTGGTGGTACCATTCCGCTATTATTTACTCCATCCGTAAGTAAAATTATTACTTTAGATATTGCTTCAGAATCTTTTAATCGGTTCACTGCTGTGGCTAATCCCATTCCTATAGCTGTTCCATCATCTACCATACCACTTTTAACATCTTGGAATAAATTAATAAGTACATTATGGTCAGTTGTAAGTGGGCATTGGGTAAAACTTTCTCCTGCAAAAATAACCAAGCCAACACGGTCGTTTATTCGTTTGCTGATAAAATCCATTGCTACATTTTTAGAGGCTTCTAATCGATCAGGCTTTAAGTCTTGTGCCAGCATACTTCCTGAAATATCCATTGCCAAAACAATATCAATACCTTCTGTTGTACTTTCCTCCCAATTAATGGAAGATTGCGGGCGAGCCAAAGCAATAATCATTAAGGTTACTGCTGCAATTTTCAATACAAAAGGTAAGTGGCGTAATTGTTGTTTTATAGTTGGCTTGGTATCTATCGCCTCAGTTCCAGAAAATAAAATAGCACTGCTTTTGCTCTTGTGTTTTAGGCCGTGCCATATTAGTAATGCTAATGGCAAAACTAATAGATAGAAAAACTCACTATTTACAAAGGTGTAATTAGCCATTATTTATTTGCTTTTGTTTTGTTTGTGCAACAAAATGTTTGGCTAGTTGCATACTTTCTTTATTCTCAGTTTCTTCAGGTTTGCTTTTAGCAAACTTGGCTAAATCAGCTCTTTCTAATAGGATAGTAATGCTTGCTAATTGCTCATTATTCACTTTGCTTTTTAGCTCAATAATGATCTCTTCAGTTGCGAGTTCTAAGGCAATAAAGTTGAATCTATTTTCAGTATATCTCCTAATGATTTCGGATATTTCACTATGGTATTTTTTAACGTTTCCCGCTTGCCATAATTGTGCTTCATCTAATTTTGTTAATTGTTGTAGGGCTGTAATATCAGCTGGTATAATCACTTTTGGCTTCTCTATTTTTAATGCTTCCTTTTTGGTGAACACATATTTTTTAAGAATATAAGCAATAAGTATAAGTAAGACAATTCCTAAAAGCCAAGGCCAAATATCGCTCCAGCCTATGGGGGCTTCCATAGGTTGTTTTATGTCTTTCAGCTCAGCACCTTCCTCTAAAATAATGGTTTGCAGATTTAAGAGTAATCCTTGTGTTTTACTAGTTGCGGAAAAAGAAATAGGAGGGATATAGTAGCTTCCGCTATCCCAAGCGGTAATGATGAATTTTTGTGAAATTAAATTCTCGTTAGTATCTAGTTTTCCTTGTTTAATGATTTCAATTCCGTCTGCCAAAAACTCATCATATGTAGGCCATACTTCAGTTTCACTGATTGGATTGCTGATGCTGAAATTTATTTGCTCACCAATCAGGATTGAATTGGTGTCCATTATAGCTGTTTGCCCCCAAGCGATATTGCTGACTAATAAAAGTGCAATTATTTTTTTCATCTTCTACTTCATCTAGTTTTAAAAAAGTTAATCAGGGGTTTTACATAATCTGTTCCTGTAGTGATGTCAATTAAGTCCACACCACTGGCAGGGAATAGTTTGCGTAATTTTTCAGTTGCTTGCAATCTATTTTTTGCAAAATTATCTCGTACTTTCTTGCTAGAGGTATCAACAAAAATCATTTTTTCTGTTTCAGCATCTTGCATAGGTACAAGTCCAACATTAGGCAAGGTATCTTCTCTTGTATCGTGAATTCTAAGTGCAACTAAATCATGCTTTTTACTTGCAATTTTCAAGGGTCTGTCAAATTCCTTACTCATAAAATCTGAGAGAATAAAACAAATACTCCTTTTTTTAATTACGGAATTAAAATATTCCAAAGCTCCTGCAATATTGGTTCCTTTTCCTGTTGGTTGAAAGGCCAGTACTTCACGAATTATTCTTAGAATATGGCTTTTCCCTTTTTTAGGTGGGATGAATTGTTCTACTTTATCAGTAAAGAAAATAACACCCACTTTATCATTGTTTTTAATGGCAGAAAAGGCAAGTATAGCAGAAAGCTCTGTCGCTAATTCTCTTTTGAATTGCTCCTGTGTTCCGAAATTTCCTGATGCTGAAACATCTATTAAAAGCATTACAGTCATTTCTCTTTCCTCCTCAAAAACTTTTACAAATGGCGCATTGTATCGAGCAGTTACATTCCAGTCAATGGAACGAATATCATCTCCTGGCTGATATTCTCGCACTTCCGAAAAGGCCATACCTTTCCCTTTAAAAGCCGTCTGGTATTCTCCTGCAAAAATATGGTTGGAGAGTCCTTTGGTTTTTATCTCAATCTTTCTTACTTTTTTTAAGAGGGCTGAGGTGCTCATTAAGGAATCTCTACCGCATTTAGTATTTCGGTAATAATGTCTTCTGAAGTAATGTTTTCTGCTTCTGCTTCATAAGTAAGTCCTATTCTGTGCCTTAGGACATCATGGCATAGTGCTCTTACATCTTCTGGTATTACATATCCTCTTCTTTTTATAAAGGCAAAGGCTTTGGATGCAGCTGCTAGGTTAATACTTGCTCTTGGTGATCCTCCAAAGGAAATCATGTCTTTGAATTTCTCCAATCCGTATTGTTCAGGGTATCTTGTAGCAAATACAATATTAATAATGTATTGCTCAATTTTTTCATCCAGATACACTTCTTTTACTAAATCTCTAGCACGTATAATTGCTTCTGGCTTTAGTACGGTATTGGCAGTTGGGAATGTTTTTGCAAGGTTGTTTCTTACAATTAATTTTTCTTCTTCTTTCTTTGGGTAATCAATCACTACTTTTAGCATGAACCTATCTACTTGTGCTTCAGGTAGTGGGTAAGTACCTTCTTGTTCTACTGGATTTTGTGTAGCCATTACTAAAAATGGTTTATCTAGTGGAAATGATTCTCCTCCAATAGTTACTTGGCGTTCTTGCATGGCCTCAAGTAAAGCTGATTGTACTTTTGCAGGAGCACGGTTTATCTCATCAGCAAGTATAAAGTTAGCAAATATAGGTCCTTTTTTTACTGAGAAAGTCTCATTTTTCGGGCTGTATATTTGTGTTCCGATAATATCTGCAGGCAATAAGTCAGGTGTGAATTGTAAACGACTGAATTTTGCATCTATCGTTTTTGCAAGGGTTGATATTGCAAGTGTCTTTGCAAGCCCAGGTACTCCTTCCAGTAATATATGTCCGTTTGATAGTAGGGCAACTAATAGGCGTTCACTCATGTGCTTTTGTCCAACAATTACTTTGTTGAGTTCAAGCATCAGCATATCAATGATAGCACTTTCCTTGTTTATCTTTTCGTTTAATTCTTTAATGTCAGTTTGTATTGTCTCAGTCATCATTATTTATTTAGGATGGCAAATTTAAGTTTTGTAAATTTAATTGCAATAGCGAACGAATATTTTTTTTACTTAGTATGTAATTAAATCCGTTTTCTATTTTTGCATCAAATTAAACAATGCGATTTTTCATTCAACTTTCATATAAAGGCACTGCTTACCATGGTTGGCAAGTTCAGCCTAATGCTAATACTATTCAGGAAGAAATTAATAAGGCTTTAAGTACTATACTCAATGTCAAAATTGAGGTGATGGGTGCAGGGCGTACGGATGCTGGGGTGCATGCTAAACAAATGTTTGCTCACTTTGATTGTAAAAAAGAGTTTGAAGCTAAAATTCTTATTCAAAAACTAAATTCTTTTTTACCATCTGATATAGCTGTTCAAGCTATTTTTGAGGTTAGTGCTGAGGTGAGTAGTCGTTTTGATGCTATCAGCCGTACTTATGAGTATCATATTGTTCAGCATAAAAGCCCTTTTGCTCCTGATGCTTATTATTTGCATCAAAAACTAGATGTTGATGCAATGAATAGGGGGGCTGATTATATTTTGGGTAAGCAAGATTTTACTTCTTTCTCCAAAGTTAATACAGATACTTTTACTAATAATTGTGAAGTAGCTCTAGCACATTGGGAGTGGGATAATAATGTGTTGGTTTTTACTATTAAGGCGGATCGTTTTTTGCGTAATATGGTAAGGGCAATAGTTGGAACTTTGTTAGAAGTGGGTATTGCTAAAATCTCTGCTGACCAGGTGCTAGATGTAATTGCTGCTAAGGATAGATGTGAAGCGGGTACTTCTGCTCCTGCCAAAGGGCTTTTTCTTGCTAAAGTTGAGTATCCTAAAAATATAGTATCCTAAATGCAAGAAACGAATAATAAAAAACAAACAACTAAAACGGGTAAAGTGCTTGATTTTGATTTACTCAAAAGAGTTTTGGAGTTTGCTAAACCTTATAAAGTTACCTTTTTTATTGCTGCTTTATCGGCAATTTTACTTTCGGTTCTAGGGCCAACTCGTCCTTTGCTTATCAATCATGCTATTGATAATTATATTGTAATTCCTGATAAGCAGGGATTAATTAATATTACTATGATTTTAATGGCTATCTTGGTAATTGAAGGGGTGTTGCAATTCTTTTATATTTATCTGTCTACTTGGTTGGGGCAGCATGTTATTCAGGATTTAAGAACTAAAGTTTTTAAGCATATTTTATCACTTAGAATGAAGTATTTTGATAACACTCCCATTGGCACTTTAGTTACGCGTTCAATTTCTGATATTGAAACTATTGCTGATATTTTCTCTCAAGGATTATTGGTTATTATTGCTGAGCTTTTAAAGCTTATTGTTGTTGTTTCTATGATGTTTTATGTTGATTGGCGTTTGGCATTAATTGCCATGCTAACTATTCCTGTTTTGTTGGTGGCTACTTCTTGGTTTAAACGAAATATTAAAGCCTCTTTTCAGGATGTTCGTGAGCAGGTTTCTCAGCTCAATACTTTTGTTCAGGAGCATATTGTAGGTATGAATGTCGTTCAAATTTTTAATCGTGAAAAATCGGAATATGATAAATTTTTTAAGATAAATAAAGAGCATAGAGATGCTCATTTACGCTCTATCTTTTATTATGCAGTTTTCTTTCCTGTTGTTGAGGTGCTTTCGGCTATGTCCATTGGTTTAATTGTGTGGTATGGAGGTCATGGTATTTTGGAGGGTAAGTCTATTACGGTTGGTGAGCTTATAGCTTTTATTTTATTTGTTCACATGATGTTTCGTCCTATCAGGCAACTAGCGGATAGGTTCAATATTTTACAAATGGGTATTGTGGGTTCTGAGCGTGTTTTTAAAGTGTTAGATACTGAGGAAAAAATCATTGATAATGGTATAAAAACAATTACTGATTTAAAGGGCTCTATTGCTTTTTCTGATGTTGATTTTGCTTATAAAAAAGGGGAGTGGGTGCTTAAGGATTTAAGCTTTAATATTGATACTGGTAAAATGTTAGCTTTGGTGGGTAGGACTGGTGCTGGTAAAACTTCTATTGTTAGTGTGTTGAATCGTTTTTATGAAATCAATTCAGGCGCTATTACTATTGATGGAGTTAATGTAAAGGATATTGCTTTGGCTAATTTAAGAAAAAATATTGCATTAGTTCAGCAGGAAGTTTTCTTATTTTCTGATAGTATTTTGAATAATATTACTCTTTTTGATGCTACTGTTTCTAGAGAAACTGTTGTTGCTGCTGCAAAGGAAATTGGTGTTGATGAATTTATCAATTCTCTTCCTGGTAATTACGATTATGTGGTTGGGGAAAGGGGAGTTACTTTGTCGGTAGGGCAAAGGCAGTTGATTGCATTTTTAAGGGTTTATATTTGTGATCCTAAAATCTTAATTTTAGATGAAGCTACTGCTTCTATTGATACTGCTACTGAGGAGTTGTTGCAATCAGCTTTGGAGAAACTGTCTACTAATCGTACCACTATTGTTATTGCACATAGGCTTTCTACTATTGTAAATGCTGATAAAATTTTACATCTTAAAAACGGAAATGTACTAGAGGAAGGTACGCATCAGGAGTTGCTAAAAATTAAGTATGCTTATTCCGAGATGTTTAGCAAACAATCTGATGCAAATTTGAATGCATAAGACTGCCTTTATTATATATAGTAGTTTTTATTATTTTTTCGTATTTTTGTAGGATATGAAAAAAATACTATTTTTACTCTTGGCTCTAAGTGCTTTTAATGCACATTCTCAAATTGTTGTAGACAATACCCCTCCTTATGATGACCCTGTTTGGATGACTAACAATATTTTAATTGGAGGTGGTGTGTCGGCTTCAAATATTAATTATCAAGGTGATTCTTGCCAGATAGGTTTTTTTAATGCTATCAATACTTCATTAGGAATTGATAGTGGAATTGTACTTTCTACTGGTGATGTAAATGATTTAGATCCTGCATCTGCACCTACTTTTCCATTTATTGCAAATACTGTTATAGATCCTGATTTATTGGCAGTTGCTAATTCAGTTCCTGGTATGATTGGACAGTCTTTTTCTGTAAGTTCAGTAAATGATATTGCCATTTTGGAGTTTGATTTTATTCCAACATCTGATACTTTAAGTTTCAGATACGCTTTTGGTTCTCAAGAGTATTTTGCTTTTGAGAATACAGCATACAATGATGTTTTTGGTTTCTTTTTATCAGGTCCTGGTATTGCTGGCCCTTGGTCGAATGGTGCTGTTAACCTAGCGTATATTCCAAATACAACCCCTCAAATGCCTATTACAATTTCATCAGTAAATAGTGTTACCCCTATTAATCAGCAGTATTTTGTTGATAATCAAAATGGGTTAGATACTATTGCTGATGCTGATGGTTATACTACCGTTTTTACAGCTCAAGCTTTAGTGCAATGTGGCTCTACTTATCATATTAAATTAGCAATAGCTGATGGTTCTGATGGAGCATTAAGTTCATATGTTTGGCTGGAAGCTGGTAGTTTTGCTTCTCCTGAGTTACAAGTTTATGATAATTTAGGTATTGACTCTACTGTTATGGATATTGCTTGTGGTGCAGATATTATTCTTACTGCTAATGTTGCTGATAGTACTGCAACATTTGAATGGTTTGACTCTACTTCAGTAGTTTTTAGTACTGATTCTTCAGTTTCAGTTGGTACAGGAAGTTATGTTGTTGCTGCAACTATTAATGGTTGCACGTTTTTTTCTGATACGTTAGAGGTTATTTCTTTAGCTCCAGATTCAATTCCGCCACCTGTTTTTAATTGTGCCTCTGTAAGTGATACTCTTGTTAATGTGGATTGGCTTCACCCTTTAGGTGCTACTACTTCTACTCACTATTATATTTTTGGAGCGCTTAATGTTGGTGGTCCTTATTACAATGTAGCTGATGTTTATTATCCTACTGACTCATATATACTGAATGAGAATACTATACCTTTTGGTACAAATCATTATTTTGTAACTACTGCTTCCGAATGTTTTGACGCTGTTAATTCAGACACGATATCACCTATGCGTTTTAATATAAGTAGTTTGGATGTAAATTGTTGGGATGATACAGATGGGGTTATTAGTATTGGCGTTGATGATTACATTAATGTATTGCAGTATAATTTTGCGATTGATGGGGTTGTTAATACTAATTCTTTTCCATTGGATACTGTATTT
>Ga0115558_1000862_pt1 | contig 18970 bp, 10 predicted proteins | sample COGITO_mtgs_1104_4_FD_87279 | JGI IMG/M metagenome (GOLD analysis project Ga0115558, IMG submission 87279) | Pelagic marine microbial communities from North Sea - COGITO_mtgs_110426 | ecosystem: Environmental > Aquatic > Marine > Epipelagic | place: Germany:Helgoland, sampling site Kabeltonne... | reverse complement strand
TTTCCACCATCATCGCCCACAGCGAAAACGAACTCGAAGTCCCCACACAGTCCGCATGACCTCAACTTGCCGAATGGCCGGTATACTGTTGATCACAGGCTTTTTTGCCAGTGTGTCTTCCCTTTCCCTCGCACAAGATGACAATCCCTGTGTGCCTGAATTGGATGCCAAAACCATCAAGCTCATCGAAAAAGGCACGGACAAAAGGAAGTACGACGCCGACAAACGGCTAGGCTATCTAGAGGACGCCATAGAGGCCGATGAAACCGCCATCACGGCGAGGTTTGAACTGGGTCTGCTGTTGTTTAGCCAAAGCCGACGGAATGGAAACGGCCTTGGAGAAGCCAGGTCGCAAATGCTCAGCGTCCATGACGCCTGTCCCGACTATGATGCAGAAGTTCCCTACACCTTGGGCAGCATCGCCTATTCAGAAGGCCGCTATGAAGCTGCACTAGAGTGGTTTGACCGCTTTATCCGGTGGGAGTACTTCACCGGGAAACCCCTGTTTCCACGGTCCGTTCGCCGGCTCGAGGACGTGAAGAAAAACCTGCCCGAAATTGAGTTCCGCGTAGAGTACAATGCGCACACCGACAGCCCACCACCGCAAGTTTTAGAGTCCGTGGCCACGCGGGATCAAGAGTACCTGCCTGCGTTGTCAGCTGATGGCACACTGTTGTTTTTTACCCGTGCGGGTGAGCGCAAGGCCAAGGGCGATTTGGTGAGCAAGCCCTTTGAGAAATTCACCTGGGCAAGGCGCACCGGACCTTCCGTCGCCTTTGACAATGGCTCCGCCATGGAAGAGCCTTTTAACCGGACTTCAGGCTATGGAGGAGCCTCGATTTCTGTCGACAACCGCTCTCTGTTTCTCGCCGTCAAAACGCCTGTCCCGGGCCACCCGGAAAACATTGACCTGTTCTCCGCCCGCTATTCGTTGCTGGAGGACACCGGCGAGGAGACGGTCTACCTATGGAATGAACCACAAGCCTTAGACGCCCTGAACACACCCGATGGATGGGAGTCCCAACCCGCCGTCAGTCCCGATGGCAGGTGGCTGTATTTTGCTGCAGTGCGGCCTGGAACCACCACCGATGCCCAGGGCAACCCCACCATTGACATTCTCGTGAGCCCCCTGCAGGAAGACGGCAGTTGGGGAGCCGCTTCGGTCCTGCCACCTCCCATTAACACGGCATTCAGCGACAAGGCCCCCTACCTCCATCCCGATGGACGCACCCTTTATTTTGCCTCCAACCGCATTCCTGGAGGCGGAGGCTATGACATCTGGGTCAGCCGACTCGACAGCGCGGCATCGCCCACTGCAGCTGATGCATGGTCCAAGCCTGTCAATGTGGGCAGCCCCCTCAATACCGCAGGAGACGAGCATGGACTGGTGACTTCGGCAGATGGCCGAACCGCGTATTTTTCCAGCCGGCGCCAGGGCACAAGTGGACTGGACATCATGACGTGGACCCTGCCAGAGCCACTGAGGGCCCGGGCCTCGGTCGTGGTAAAAGGGAAACTCAACATCAGCGATGAATTGTCCGACACCCCCATCAACTTGGAGCTGCGCTACGCTCAAAGCCGACGGGCACAGGCGATTGAACTGGGAGACGACGGCGCATTTGCTGCCATTGTAGACCTGTCTTCGAAAGAAGATGTGATCATGGTGGCCAAAGCAGACGGAGCGGCTTTTAGCGCCGGAATCGTGGTAGACCAAGACGAAGAGGAGCCTGCCCTTGTGACCGCCGACTTGAGCATTCGATCGGTGACAGAGGCCAATGCCGCCTTTGAAATCGAAGACATCCATTACGCCTCGGGTTCTGCGCATATCGGCCGGTCCAGTTTATTGTTGTTGGATCTTTTTGCAGAATACCTGTCCGATACTGGGTTGACCGTCGAAATCGGAGGACATACCGACGACATCGGCAGCGATGCTGACAACCTGTCCCTGAGTGAGTCTCGCGCTCTATCCGTTCGAGACCACCTGATTTCTCAGGGTGTTCCGGGCAACATGATCAGCGCCAAAGGCTATGGTGAAACCCGTCCCAGGGCCGACAACAGCACTGCAGAAGGACGCGCCAGCAACCGCCGGACTGAATTCAGCATCACCGACTAAAGGCCCGACCTAGAGTTTACGGGCTGTTGCCGGTGAATAATTCAATAGAGGGGCTCCCAAAACAGGGCACGTCACGGTCGATTTTCACGTTGTCCATGCACGTCCCCATGCTGTCCTCCTCTTCTACCTCCCCTTTGGCCTGCCCAAAAGCCGCGAAACACCCGATGCGCAGCGCGCTATCGGGCTGCGTAGTGGCCCTGGCAAGTGTCCTGATTTGCTCTGCTACTTTGTTCGCCCAAGGTCCTGCCCTCGCAGGAGGCGAAGTACACGACGCCTCAAGCCGTCAAGACCCATCGGATTTTGACCGCGCCCGGCACCACTTTGACCACCACCAGTATGCGGCGGCCATCGAGCTTTTTGACGCTTGGGTACAAGACCCCGTTGCAGGTGATGGTGCAGCAGGTGACCGCAAGGCTTTGTTGCAAGTAGAAGCAGAATACCGTGCAGCATTGTGCGCCATGTACTTGTACCACAAAGACGCCGTGTGGCGCATTGACCGCTTCATCGAGCGGCATCCAGAGTCAACATGGGTTCCCAAACTCCAGTGGGCCTTGGCCAACTACGAATACCGACGCAGCAAGTGGAGCAAAGCCATCGTGTCGTTTGATGCACTCAACCCACGCCGGCTGTCCAAGTCCATGCGCACGGAATACCACTTCAAGCGCGGTCATGCGCGGTTTGAAACAGGAGACCTCGAAGGTGCCCGCGGTGACCTTTTGCGCGTCAAGGAAGACCCGGCTGCCCAACCCGAATTTCTGGAAGCTTCTGAGTACTATCTCGCTCACATCGCTTTTGCCGAAGACCGCCTGACCACCGCCATGGAGGCCTTTGAGTCCCTCTCCGCTATCGACGCATTCAAAGACGCCGTACCCCTGTACATCGGTCAAATCCTCTACCGACTTGAGCGCTTTGAAGAATTGGCAGAACGGGGACCGTCTTGGCTTGCAGAAGACCGGGACCTGGCCAAAGGCGATCAAAAGGAGTTGACCCGAATTCTGGGGGAAGCCTTCTTCCACTTGGGAGACTGCACTTCCGCATCGCCCTACTTGGAATCGGCCTGGACCCATGCAGAGGCCCAAGAGCGCACCGCGGGATTCAGCTACATCGTGGGCACCTGCAGGCTTTCCAACGGAAACCCCAGCACTGCCATTACAGCGCTGATGCGGGCTACCGGTGGCAACACCCCACTCGACCAATATGCCACCCACGCCATGGGCCGCGCCTATTTAGAGTTGAACGAAAAGCCGAAAGCGCAGTCGGCTTTTGCCAAGGCCGCCACCATGGACCACGACTTGGAAATGCGCGAAGACGCCCTGTTCAACCAAGCCAAACTCGCCTTTGAAACCGACTTCAATCCCTTCAACGATGCGATCGCCGCATTTGAACAGTACCTGAACGAATACCCGGACAGCCCCCGAAGAGACGAGGCGTACGGGTTTTTGCTCGACGTATACCTCACCACCCGCAACCACGTCAGGGCCCTCGATGCCCTAGACAAGATCCAACGCAAGTCCCCCAAGGAAAAAAAGGCCTATCAAAAGTTGGCCTATAACCATGGCGTCGACCTGTTTCAGAGCGGACAAACCGACGAAGCCGACGCGTTTTTCAAGCGCAGCCGCAGCTTTCCTGAAGACGCCACTTTGGCCGCAGAAAGCCATTATTGGCAGGGGGAAATCGCCATGAAATCCGGCAGTGATGCTCCAGCATTGAGCCACTACCGCACCTTTTTGAACGCTCCAGGCGCCTTCAACTCCACCAAGTACAACGAAGGTGAATACGGCGCTGGATACGCCCTGTTTCGCCAAAGGAAATACCGCGATGCCCAAGTTTCCTTCCGCAAATATGCCGATGCGGAAACCGGCGCCGGCCCAGGCGGACACCGCGCCGATGCCCTTCTGAGAATTGGCGATTGCTTCTACATCGACAAGGATTACGGCCGCGCAGTCAATGCCTATGATAAGGCCCTCGATGCAGGCACCACCCAACAGCAATACACCCGCTATCAACGGGCCAAGTGCCTCGGGCTCAATGGCGACCTCAACGGTCAAGTCGAAGGCATGACCGGCCTGCTCGAAGCACACCCTCAGACCACCTTTAAGGGCGACGCCCTCACCGCCATTGGAAAGGCCGAAATCGAACGGAACCGAATGAACGAGGCCCGTTCAGCGTTTGAGCAAATCCGTTCTGAATTGCCTGGAAGTCCTTTTGCCAAACGCGCATTGGTGGATTTGGCCTTGGTGGCCATCAAGCAAAACCGCGAGGACGATGCCCTCGCTTTATGGCAAACCATCTCTACGCAATATCCCGACGATGAAGTCACCAAAGACGCTTTCCTTTTGGTAGAGCCCCTCCTGGTGGAACGCGGACAGCTGGACAACCTGCCGGATGTTGTTGGACTGTCAGAAGACGACATTGCTGAGCGCACCTACGCTGCCGCTCAAGACCTCGCCCTCTCCGGAGATTGTGCTGCTGCTGCCCCCAAATTGGAGCAGTTCATCGACAAATACCCCAACAGCATCCGCCTGTTGGCAGCGCGTTTCCACTTGGGACAATGCCACTTTGACAACGACAATGGCGACGGCGCCTTGGAGGCCTTAGAAGCTGTGATCGCCGCACCTTTGAGCGACTACCACGAGCCCGCTCTTGTCATGGCGGCCACATTGCGCTACAACCGCGATGCATTTGATGCCGCTCTTGAACACTACCGACAACTTGAACAGGTGGCCGTCCTCAAGCGCCACGTGTTGGAAGCCCGGATTGGCATCATGCGATGCAGCAGAGCGCTCGGCGACGGAGAAACCGTCTTGTCCTATGTGGACCCCATTTTGGACGACAGCGGAACGCCAGCAGACATCCGCACAGCGGCCCATTACAACCGGGCTCTGATACTGTTGGACCGCAACGATCCTGCTGCCAAAGCCGATTTAGAAGTACTGGCTGCCGGCGGCCCACACGCCGAAGAAGCCACACACCAGCTGGCGGTGCTCATTTTAAAGGATGGAGACCCCGTTGCATGCCAAGCGGCCATTTTTGAGCAACTCAACCGGTTCGGCGGCGGCAGTGACTGGTCTTTCCACAGCTTCTTGCTTCTGGCAGAGACTTACATCGTTCAGGAGGACTACTTCCAAGCCCGAACGACCATCGACCAGCTGCAGAGCAACGTACAAGAACCTTGGGTGCAAGAGGCTTGCCTCGACATGCTCGATCGCATCGTACAACTCGAACAACCGCCCACCGCCCCAGCAGACAGCACTTCTGCTGGAGACGCCCCCAATTCCGACGAAGAATGATAAACGTCCATCCCCCCCGCTTTTTGGGAGTTGGCGCCTTGTGCACCGCACTGGCACTGAGCCTGGCCCTCCCTACATTGGCACAGGACAGCCTACAGGTCACCTTTGTGGGAGACCGGGAGCTCTACCTCCGAGAGGTAGACAAGCCCACGGACTCTCCACGCGCCGTTGACCTGGGGATTGACCGCCCTGTCATCGAGTACGCGCCCATCTCCAAACGCACGGCCCCGTCGCCGGTATCGCGCACCATCGCGCCGATTGCCGTCAAGCTGGACGCCCCCCTTCCGCGGCTTTACGCAGGGCATGCCCGCGCAGGTTTTGGCCTCTATTCCTCCCCAATGTTGGAGGTTCATTTGGGCGATACGCGGAGCCGACAAGGCGCATGGGGACTCTCGTTCCGCCACAGAAGCTCAGCAGGGTCTACGGGCAAGGACAGCATCGGGGTGGATGAAGGCTGGTCCAAGAATGCATTGACTGGCTATCTCCGCCGCTTTGTCAAGCGCAGCAGCATCACGGCTTCTGCTTTTCTAGAACGCGATGCTTGGGGCCTCCATGGCTTGGACCTCACCCCCGCCGCAGAAGGGGTGTTCTCGCCCCCGAACAACCGCCAGAATTATGGGCGGATGGGCGCTGCTTTGCGCCTTCAAAACCACGAGAGAGACAGCAGCAAAGTCCACCGGAATCTGGCCATCTCGTATTCACGATTGTCCGTCGGAGTCGCCCCCACCCCAGGGAACTTTCCACAACCCGAAATCCTCCAAAGCCCCGGCCGCGAAAACCTCGTAGAAGCCACGGGAAAAGTGCACACCCATCGCGAAGGTGCGCGTTACGACCTCGATTTTGAAGCCCACATCACGGGAACACAACTCGATGGGATGGGCGACACCACTGCCGCATCCATCAACCGCAGCGCAGCGCTCGTTGGCGTGCGGCCCTCTGTCACAAAAGAACGCGGTGCTTATATGGTGAAAGCCGGCGCCGGACTTTGGGTAGATGCGAGGGGCGCACAGTCCTTCCATTTCTACCCCATGGCCGAGGTCAGGTTCAGATTGCTCGACGACGTTTTTGTGCCCTACGGAGGCGTCGATGGTGGCATGCAACGGAATGCAGTACACGACCTCGTCGATCAGAATCCTTTCTTTGACGCCAGCTACAATGCCGGCGGCACAGCCCTTCGCGGCGCGCTTTCCAATACCAACAGAGCGCTGGAGCTCTACGGCGGTCTTCGCGGTAAGTTGACCAGAGACCTCGCCTTCAACGCACAGGCACGCACCACCCGCTTCCGAGAGTTCCAATACTGGGTTAACGAAGCGGGCCCAGACAGCGCAGGCCAACGCTTTAGTGCAGCTTATGATTCTTTGACTGTTGCCAGCGTCATTGGAGAAGCCACCTACCGCGGACAGGGACCTCTTGAACTGAGCGCAAGGGCCGAATTCCACACCTACGGTACAGGCAACCAACCCTATGCTTGGTATCAACCGCGAACCCGCTTCTCTGCCTCGGGAAAATGGAACTTGGAAGAGCTTCTATTTATCGCCTTAGGCGTTGAAATTGTTGGCGCGCGATATGCCCCGAGCAGGGTGCCGTTTGCCCAAGTATTGGGTGGCGAAAACGAAATTCAATCAGCCGGTGAAGAAGTCGGTACAGTGCTCGCTGGAAGCGCAGACGCCATCTTCGCCCGCAAACTCCCCGCTTACACCGCAATTGACTTGGGAGTTGAATACCGCTACAACGCCCGTCTTTCCTTGGGTTTAGAAGCCCGAGGACCACTTGGGTCTACCGAAATATTCAACGGATACGGTGCCCAACGTATGGGCGTGATGATGATGGCATCTTATCGGTTCTGAACCTGGTTCTCCCCCCTGCTTCAAACGCCGCTTCACCCGGGTGTTGAAAACCCCACAGTTCAACTGCAAAAGTGTTGAAAACAGTGGGCTCTCACAGCCATTGAAAAGGCGGGTTTAAGCAGGAGTTGGGCTATTTTCGTGGGACGTCAAAAAGCGCGGAGATGAGCGAAGAGAAGAAGAACAATTACGGCGCGGACAGCATTCAGGCCCTGGAGGGTATGGAGCACGTTCGCAAGCGTCCTTCGATGTACATCGGAGACGTCGGCACTCGGGGATTGCACCACTTGGTTTACGAGGTGGTCGACAACTCCATAGACGAGGCACTGGCCGGACACTGCGACACCATTGATGTCGCCATTACCCCTACCAATGGTGTAACAGTTCACGACAATGGCCGGGGCATTCCGGTGGCCATGCACAAGAAAGAAGGCGTCAGTGCACTGGAGGTCGTCATGACCAAGATTGGTGCCGGCGGTAAATTCGACAAGGACAGCTACAAGGTTTCTGGAGGTCTTCACGGTGTGGGTGTGAGCTGCGTGAACGCGCTGTCTATCCACTTGCGCGCTGAAGTCCACCGGGAGGGCAAAGCTTGGGAACAGGAATACGCCCAAGGAAAGGCCACCTACCCCACACGAGAAATCGGAACCACCGATCGGACAGGAACATCTGTAACGTTCCAACCCGACCCCGAAATCTTTACGGACACCCTTGAATACAACTATGATACCCTTGCCCGCCGATTGCGCGAGCTCTCTTTCCTAAACAAGGGCATCACCCTCACCCTCACCGATGAACGTGCAACGGATGAGGACGGCAACCATCCGACCGAACGTTTCTTTAGTGAAACCGGTCTCAAGGAATTCGTCGCATACATTGATCAAAACCGCGAACAGCTGATCCAAGATGTGATCCACGTAGAAGGAGAAGTAGATGACATCCCCGTGGAAGTGGCGATGATCTACAACACCTCTTTCAACGAGAGTCTCCACAGCTACGTCAACAACATCAACACCCATGAAGGTGGAACCCACTTGAGTGGATTCCGCAGGGGATTGACCGACACCCTCAAGAAATATGCAGACGGGTCGGGCATGCTCGACAAGCTCAAGTTCGACATCAGCGGAGACGACTTCCGTGAGGGACTGACCGCCATTGTCAGCGTCAAAGTGATGGAGCCCCAGTTCGAGGGACAGACCAAGACCAAGCTTGGCAACAAAGAAGTCACAAAAGCGGTGTCCCAAGCCGTTCGCGGCATGCTGTCCGACTACCTCGAAGAGCATCCGAACGACGCGAAGACCATCGTCCAGAAGGTCATCCTGGCTGCTCAAGCCCGCCACGCCGCCCGCAAAGCGCGTGAAATGGTGCAGCGCAAGACCGTCATGGGCGGCTCTGGCCTTCCCGGTAAACTGGCCGACTGCTCCGAAAAGGATCCTGCCCTTTGTGAAGTATTCCTCGTTGAGGGTGACTCTGCTGGAGGAACGGCCAAACAGGGCCGCGACCGCTTGTTCCAAGCCATTCTGCCACTGAGGGGTAAAATCCTCAACGTAGAAAAGGCCATGCACCATAAGATCTTCGAAAATGAGGAGATCAAAAACATCTACACTGCTCTCGGAGTCACGGTGGGTACTGAAGAGGACGAGCGCGCCCTGAACATCGCCAAACTGCGATACCACAAAGTGGTCATCATGTGTGACGCGGACGTCGACGGCAGCCACATCGAAACCCTCATTCTGACCTTCTTCTTCCGCCATATGAAGGAGCTCATCGAAAAAGGCTACATCTACATCGCTACTCCACCCCTCTATCTCGTCAAGCGCGGCTCCAAACAGAGCTACGCATGGGACGATGATCAGCGAGACCGCTTGATCATGGAGTTCAAGGGCAAGACCGATGCCACCGTAAACGTGCAGCGGTACAAGGGTCTTGGTGAGATGAATGCTGAGCAGCTTTGGGACACCACCATGAACCCGGAATTCCGGACGCTGCGTCAGGTCACCATTGAAAACGCCGCAGAAAGTGACAACATCTTCTCCATGTTGATGGGGGACGACGTGCCGCCTCGCCGCGAGTTCATCGAGGCCAACGCCAAGTACGCCAACATCGACGCGTGACCGCGGCTGACCGCCGCACAGTCTGGATTACCGGTGCCACCTCTGGCATCGGCAAAGCCACTGCCGTGGCCTGTCATTCAGGTGGCGACCGGCTCATATTGTCGGCCCGAAAGCAGGCCGACCTCGAAGCATTGCGCAAAGAACTCCACGCCGAAGACGCGGTCCTCGCTCCTTTTGACCTTGCGCATACCCATGACATCACTGCGCTGGTCCGCAGTGTGTGGACCCAAACCGGTGGTGTCGATGTGATGGTGCATTCAGGGGGCATCAGCCAGCGCAGCCGTCTGATCGACACCTCCACTGACGTTGACCGACTGATGATGGAGGTCAATTACTTCGGTACGTTGGCCTTGACCCGAGCTCTGCTTCCACACATGATCGCAGCGGGTGGCGGCCACTTTGCTGTCGTCACCAGTTTAATGGGGCTGTTCTCAGCGCCCATGAGGTCCGGATATGCAGGAGCCAAGCACGCCATGCATGGGTGGTTCGAAGCGCTCAGGGCCGAACATCACGATGACAACATCCGCGTCACTATGGTGTCACCAGGATTCGTCCGTACAGCGATATCGATAAACGCCCTAACTGCTGACGGCAGTCCGCAAGGGTCCATGGATGACGCCACAGAAAATGGCCTCTCACCGGCTCAATGTGCCGGTGCCATCCTCAAGGCAATCGAGCGAAACAAAGCCCTGGTCACCCCAGGCAAAAAAGAAGTCCTCGGATATTGGCTAAGCCGATTTGCCCCCGGCCTTCTGCGCCGCATCGCGCGCCGTGCCAAAGTCACCTGAGGGGCACCCCTCCGCGGGTCAAACGTACTCGCGGCCTTCTACGTCGAGGACCTTGGTGGCCTTCTTCAACGTGCGCAATACGATGAAGATGGCAAAAGCCAGCGCCAGCGCGTAAGCCCAGAAATCCTGGAAGATGCAGGCGGGCGAAGAGAAAAAGGCCCCGTCCATATGAGACGCCCTGAATCCGTGAAGACCGTCCACCCATGCAAAGCTGAGGAACATGGCGAAAAAGCCATTGTACTCCCGCTTCAAGACATTCCGCAAAGAGAATCCTACCTCCGGTGATTTCCACCGGCCCAACGCCGGCCAAAAGGCGGGAACACCGGCCGCCCAATCCAAATAGGCCTGACCAAATTTTCCGCGCAAAAACTGCTCCTCGGCAAACATGATCCGCTCATAATACAGCGCATATACCAGAAGGAAGGCTACCGCAAACCACAGGTGACCCATGTACATCACGATTCCAAGCCACATCAAAAGGTTGCCGAGATACAATGGGTGGCGACACATCGAGTACATACCGAGTGTATTGAGTGACTCTGCGACCTGCCCCTCCTTGGTGTTGCGACCCGAGGTCCCCCGTGGCGTAAAGCCTACACAAAGTCCACGCACCTTTTGGCCCGCCATTGCTACAGCAAGGCACACCAAAGGCCATAGCCAAGAGCCATCGACTCCCGCCGACATCGGGGTCCACATCACATCGCCCCAAAGCACCACCGGGACTGCACCAAAAAAGAGCAACAAAGGCAGAAAGCTCCGCCAGCGGAACAGCCAGTTCCCTGACCGGTCCATTTCTTCAATCAAAGCCATCAGTCAAAAATGGGTTGATTCCAACGCTTGAGCGAATCCTCAATAGACACTCCAGACAGCACCTCTACGGTTAGCCCATCGGAAAGTCCAAGCTCCACATCGCGCCGCTCAAACTGCTGGCTTCCGATCTGAACCTCTACAAACGGCTTCGGGCCTTCGTATTGAACCAATGCCTCGCTCACGGCCAGCACCTGCTTGCGCTGATCGAGCACCACATCGGCATTGGCACTGAATCCGGCACGGATAAAGTCACCCTCACCGAGGGTCACAGCTGCGCGAATTTCAAACTGTACCGCTCCATTGTCCGGAACGCCCTTGGGCGAGATGTACTCCAGTACAGCGTCGAATTTCTTGCCTGGCATGGCCCCGATAGACAGAATCAACGGAATCCCCACCCTCAGGTTCTCGATCTCGCTCTCGTCGATCTGACCACGGAAGATCAAGTCCGTCATGTCGGCCACGCTGGAGATGGTGGTGCCCTCGTTGAAAGTGTTGGCCTGGATGACCTGGTTTCCGACTTCGACCGGCACGTCGAGCACCATGCCCTCCACCGTACTCGTGATCATGGTATTGGAAGCTTCACCGGCCCGGCTGGCCGCGCCCTCCTTGACGATGCGCAGGTTGTCCTCTGCGGCGAGCTTTTCCTCCTGCGCCTGCAGGTAAGACGTCTCGGACTGTTGGAAATCCTGCTCGGACACGACACCCGAAGCGAGCAGCGCCTCCTGCCGCTCAAAGTCACGGCGGCTGTTCTCCAGCGAAATGCGACTGCGCTCCACCCGGCTCTGGGCCGAGGCCAAGGCGGCCATGTCCGGCACCACCCGCACTCGGGCCAAGACAGCCCCAGCCATCACCGTATCGCCGGCTTCCACGAACAGCTCATCGACGATGCCGCTGATCTGCGGCTTGATGAGGATTTCCTTGCGCGGTCCTATGGTTCCCGAACTCACGGACTTCTTAATGATGTCCGCGATGCGTGGGGTCTCCACACCAAAGCGCGCCTGTGGAGCCTGTTCCTTCTCGTAGAGGTGGTTCAGGGTGTAGGCTGCCCCGGCGACGACCAGCAGGACAAAAATGAGGAGGAGCGTAACGCGGCCTTTCTTCATGTTTCTATATCATTCATCCCTCTGAGCGCAGGGCTTCCACCGGCCTAATGGCCAGCGCCCGCATGGCGGGCAGGACGCCCGCGAAGATGGCCATTCCAAGCAGGATGCACAACACGGTCAGGACAGTTCCAAAATCAATTTCAGGATGGCGGAAAACCCCGGCATCACCGCCGCCTTCGAGGTATCCATCGACGGCTTCCAACAGTCCGACACCCAATACCAATCCACACAACCCCGCCAACAGCGTCAAAAACAACGTCTCTCCAATGATCTGTTGCAGGATCCGCAATGGAGTGGCACCGAGGCTGCGGCGAATGCCCAACTCCTTGGTCCGCTCCTTGATGGAGATCAGCATGATGTTGGTGATGCCAATGACGCCCGCCAACAGGGCGAGCGAACCAAAGAGCAGCGATATCAGACGCATCCCGGAAAAGAGCAATTCCGCTTTCTGGAATTCTTCCGCCATGGACCACGCTCCGATGGCACGCGGATCGTCCGGGTGAATGCTCAGCCGCGCTTTGATCAGCTGCTTGGTCGCCTCTTCGGCCTCTTCCGCGTCCACCCCATCCTTGATGAGCATGGAAAGCCAGCCCACCCGGCCGCGCGTATTGAACGCCTTGCCAAACGTGGAGAAAGGAATGTAGATGCTCTCCGCCTCATTCTGGGCATCCTCGTCGTTGCCTTTGGGCGTGTAAACACCGACCACACGGAAAATCACCCCTTGAATCTGAATGGTTTCGCCCAACGGCTCTTCGCCCATCTCAAAGAGGATGTCCTTCACCCGACTGCCGATAACACACACCTTGCGCTCGCCGGCCAGGTCGCCCTCATTGAGGAAGCGGCCTTCCGTGATGTTCATGGGTTTCACCTGCGGATACTCCGCTATGGCCCCGTGCACATCGAAGGCACCGCTTTGCTTGCCGCGAACAACATTGTTGGTGCCCCGGTACCCCCCGAGTTGCACCTCGGGACACACCAAGTCCAAGTGCTGCGTATTGGCCTGTAGCCAATTCACATCGTCGATGTCCATCTCCACGTACCGGCCGCGCTGGTATCCCTTGTATGGAAGGCTTGTGCTCATGGTCCAAGCAAACATGCTGTTGGATACATCGCTGCCCATGTCGGCTTTGACTCCATTCTCCAATCCCCGGGCGGCGCCCACCGTAATGATGATCATGAACAGGCCCCATCCCACGCCAAGCGCAGAAAGAAAAGCCCGCAAGGGGTTGCGCACGACCACCTGGACGAGCTCTGCCAATCGGTCGCGGTCCAGCCCCATCATTCGTAGCGAAGGGCTTCAATGGGACGGATGCGCACAGCGCGCAGGGCGGGCACGAGTCCGGAAATAGCGCCGGCCACCACCAATACCGCCAACGCGGTGACGGTCACCCGAAGGTTGACCTCCGGGTTGGCGAAATAATCATGTTCGGCATAGGGCGCCACGGCATTCAAGGTGGCCACACCGGAGATCAGCCCCAACGCCCCCGAAATCAAAGTCAGCGCGATGGCTTCGATGACAATCAGCGACAGAATGCTTCCAGAAGTAGCCCCGAGGGCCTTGCGCACCCCAATCTCTACGGTCCTCTCCTTGACCACAATAGCCATGATATTGGCCACGCCGATGGCACCTGCCAACAGCGTAAAACCGCCGATAATCCAAATGAAAAGTCGAATGCCTGTAAAAATGCGGTCAAACATCGCGTACTCCTCTTGGTTGTCGCGCACCCGCACCGCCCGAACATCATCGGGGTGAACCGAGTGTCGCATCCGCAAATCCCCATCCACTGCATCCACCATTGCAGTAGACCCTTCCAAATCCAGGTCTCCGGTGGACAGCACCATCTGGTCCACCTCATCGCTGCCATTGAAGACGCGCTGCATGGTGGTCAGCGGCACGTACACCATGCTGTTGCCCCAACGCCCATTCTTGGAGAAGTGCCCCACTACGCGAAACGTGATGCCCCTTAACGTGATGAATGCCCCGATGGCCTCGTCTTGTTTGAACAACTCATCGAGCAGGTTCTCCCCGACCACGCAGACCTTGCTCTCCTTGGCCAGATCGTCGGCATGCAACCAACGCCCGCCCTTTAGTGGTAACAGTTCCAGTTCATCGAAATCTGGCTCAACCCCCACGATTGGGTAGTTGCCCTGCTCATTCTTGTAGCCTACCGTGGACCCCCACATCATCCGGCGACCGGACCATGCGGGCGCATCAACCACCTGCTCGGTGATCCGTTGCTCGTCCTCATTGCGCATCTGCACATAACGGTTGGGCTGGCGGCCCCGATAAGGCAACGTCGTCCGACCGGTGCGCACCCAAACGGTATTCTTAGCCTCATCACCAAAGTCCTGCTGTACCCCATTCTGCAGACCAAACCCCAGGCCTTGCATCACCACGAGGATGAAAATGCCAAGTCCCACCGACAGCCCGGTCAACGCCGTCCTCAACGGGTTGGCCGTGACCGTATGGGCAATTTCGATCCAGGTCTCGCGGTTGAACATCAGTCTGGGGTGTTTGCTCCGCGCGCTGTAGGTTCAACCACCTCGCCACTGCGCCCATCTTCAATGATGACCCCGTCGTGCAATCGAATCGTGCGATCACATTGCGCGGCAATATCAGCCTCGTGGGTCACAATGATCACGGTGATGCCCGAAGCATTGACCTCCCGCAACACTTGCATCACCTCCTGAGATGTGGTGCTGTCCAACGCACCTGTAGGCTCATCGGCCAAAATGACCCGGGGCGATGTGATGAGTGCCCTGGCGATGGCCACACGCTGTTTCTGTCCACCAGACAACTCAGAGGGAAGGTGATCGGCACGGTCCTCCATCCCCATCTTACCCAGCATTTCCAATGCGCGTTTCTGTCGCTCACGACGGGCCACTTTCTGATAAAACAAAGGCAATGCCACATTCTCCAACGCAGTCTTGAAGGCAATCAAATTGAACGACTGGAATACGAATCCAAGAAAACGACTGCGGTACCGGGCGCCCTGCTTTTCGCTCAGGCCCGACATGTCCACATCACCCAAGGTGTAGGACCCCTCATCAAACCCATCCAACAGACCGAGCACATTCAACAAGGTGGATTTACCGGATCCAGAAGACCCCATGATGGCCACCATTTCACCTTGGTCAATGTTCAAGTCGATGCCCTTGAGCACCGGCAACGTTCCTCCAGCCAAGGGATAAGACTTTTCAATTCCACGCAGCGCGAGCATGCCGCAAAGGTACGGACCACCATGCCCCAGAGTTTTTACAAAAAAAGCCCCGCTGAATAGCGGGGCTTTTTCCTTCAGATTTCGTCCTCCGGACGAAATCCAAACCTCAACCGGTCGGCCTCCGGCCTCCAAAGTTTCAAAGTGTCAACCCTCCTTCGCTACGCTCAATCGGCATCCCTGAGACACCTGACCGAGAAGCCGTCTCGCGGACTGTCGTTGTTCCGGTCGATGGCTGGACTGGCGTCGTTCAAGCTCCGGAACCAAGCATAGCCGCCAATGGGCGAAGAACTCCACCAGTAGCCGTAGCCTCCGGCAACGTAGAAGTGGCTATTGTCGCTGCGGACGCCGCCCGGAAGGGCCGAAAACCCAAAATTGTCAGTACCGTTGCCACCACCAGCCCAACCTGATGTAGCCTTCAAGGCTGTCCCCTCAGCGCCACTGTGGCCGTTGGCACCCAAGTATGTCTCCAATGCCGTCCACTCTCCATCCGTAGGAACATGCCAGCCGCTCGGGCACAGGCCGCTCCCATTGGTCACGGCGTACCCATTGTACAGCCGGCCGTAGGTCAAGGCGTTGCTTGCATCGTTGTCATAATCACAGCGGGCTCCCGTGTCCAATCCTGCCCATGCAGCATAGACGGTCTCTTCCGGTATAGCCGAGCCATCAGCGTAAGTCGTTGTGCGCAGGTTCTCGGAGAACCAGCATTGGTCGCCAATCTCCACCACACCGTAACTGTGTCCGTCCATCGAAGGCGATTCGCACGTCGAAGCCAATGTAGCGCAGCTGCCGTCGTCCACCGTTGCCTCGGGGTCGTACTGGAGGTAGTCAGCGTCCATGCAGCCAGGGACAATGCAAATCACATTCGCGGGGTCCGCGAAGTTTGTCGCGCGCCGGTTGATGCAATTGTCACTGTCGTCGCAGATGCCGTCGGTATCCGAATCATAGATGCCACAACCGCTGCAGCACTGAGTGTAGGGCATAATCAGTGGGTAGTACACACTCGGCTGACCGAAGGTGGAGCCGCCTGGTGCGCTGGCCACACCCAAACAGCCATCGGCATCGATGACCCGAGCTTCATAGTATCCAGCTGGAATCGTGCCCATTTCTGTGGGAATGGTCGCCACATAATCCGGAGTGCCATTGATGCCTGTCAACTGCAATGTGATCGGAGCACCACTCGTAATATCGAGCGTCACCACCCCGTTGGCCTCCGTCATATTCGCAGCAGGATAAGAGGCCACAAGCCCAAGGAAAACAGGAGCAGTACCACAGGGCTGGCAGACACCGTTGGCCGGGTCATTGTAGTTGTTGGCAGTGAGGTCCGTGCAGTTGTCTTGATCGTCACAAATCCCATCACTGTCCACGTCGGGGTGGGTGATGGTGACGTTAAACGTGACATAATCTGAATTGCCTGCAAAGTCCACCACCGTCAAGGTCACCAAATGGGTCGTCACATCGTCACAACCAAAGAAGCTGGTCTGGCTGAGTGTCTGTGACTCAATGCCCGCGTTGTCCGTCGAGGTAGAAACATCCAACGCTTCCAAGATCACTTCCTGACTCGTGCTGGTCATCGCAATCGTGATGTCGTTGGCGCTTGCCACAGGAGGAATGTTGTCCTCAACCGTTACAACAAAGCCATCTGTGTCAGAATTGCCTTGGTCGTCCGTCACTGTCAAAACGGCATTGTTCGGACCGAGGTCATCCACATCGAAAGTGTTCGGCGCGACTGTAGAAGAAGCAATGGTGCATCCACCGCCTGAACCGTTGTCTGCGTCAGCTGGCAATATGCTGGCTGTTCCAGTGGCATCGAGCTGAACCGTGATGTTGGAAGCCGCGGCGGTCACGACCGTGCAGCTGCCGTCGTTCTGGGTAGCAGAAGCATCGTAGTTGCATGCGTTCGGATTGGTGCATCCAGGTACAGGTATTTGTGCACTGTCACAGATGTTGTCGTTGTTCAGGTCCAGGCAGTCTCCATTACAATCAAAGCCGGATGCAGGGTATGTACAAGAACCGTCGTCCACATTGGCGGAGGCGTCGTAGTTGCACGCTGATCCATTGGTGCAACCGCCGAAGGCGCAGGTTCCGTCATCAATGGTGGCGGAAGCGTCATAGTTGTCGGCAGTATTGTCCGTACAGCCTGCACAAGTGGTGAATTCGCAGGAGCCGGCAATGGTGGCCGTTGCATCGTAGTTGCATGCTCCCGCATCCTGACAACCGGCACAGCTGGTAAACTCACAAGTGCCGTCCTCGGTGTTGGGTCCGCTCACACCAGCTGCCGCACAGGCAGCGGCGTCCGTGCACCCGTAGTTGCATGCATTGGTGTTGGTACAGCCTAGATACTCGCACGAACCATCGTCGATGGTGGCCGATGCATCGTAGTTGCTGGCGTTGGGCTCTGTACAACCCGCGCAGCTGGAGTACTCGCAGGAGCCATCGTTGATGGTGGCCGATGCATCGTAGTTACAAGCACCTGAAGTGGTGCATCCTGCGCACGAGGTGTACTCACATGACCCGTCATTGTAGATGGCGGTGCCATCGTAGTTGCATGCAGCGGTGAAGGTGCAACCGAGACAAGAGGCATATTCGCATTCGGAATATCCTGAGGCGGTGTTGTCATAGTTGCAAGCGTAGCTGTCTGCACAGTCCACCCCAGGTGGTGGCATCATCGGAGGGGTGATGAAGTTAAATGTGCAATAGGACGTGATGGGCTGGCCTTGAACCGTAACGCTAGGGTCATAGTTCGAGGCGGAAGGAATCAAGCAGCCGGGAGCAGTACTTGTGATGCAAGAACCATCATCATCCGTGGCCGCAGCATTGTAGTTATCGGCACCTGAATCGGTGCAACCGGCCACCTCATTCTCATCACAGACACCATCGCCATCCGCGTCGTTGAGGCAGGCTCCCTGACAGTTCAGGTAGGTTTCTGAAGGGAAAATGCAGGTATTGGACACATCTGCAATGGTGGCGTCCGGATTGTAGTTACAAGCGTCCGGCTGGATACAGCCGACGACTTCGAAGGCACAGCTTCCATCGGGTACGGTCGCAAATACGTTGTAGTTGCTCGCGTTGGCGTTCATACAACCCACAACATCTTCAGGATCGCACGTGCCGTTGTTGTCGAGGTCAAATCCGTCGAGGCAATTGCCATCGCAGTCTACATAGTAGATCGCAGGGTATGCACAAGTTCCAGCTGGGCCATCAAGTGTAGCCGCAGGATCATAGTTGCAAGCGCCTTCGTCTCGGCAACCGGCACAGCTGGCAAACTCGCAAGAGCCATCGTCGGTATTCGCGGCGGAATCGAAGTTGCATGCACCGAGGTTGGTGCAGCCTTGGATTTCACAGGTCAGGTTGTCGACCGTTGCGGTATTGTCGTAGTTGTCAGCGTCACTGTCGGTGCAACCGAGGATGACGGTCAGTGGTCCATCGGACAAGAGCAAAGTACCGAAGTTGAGCAAGGTGTCATTTCCTGCCGTTGGGCTTTGAACAAAGAGGGTGTCTCCGTATGCCGTCAGGGTCAGGTCAGCGGCGGCATCTCCGTATGCAGTGCCAGAGACGGTCGTGCCATACTGGGCATAGTTGGTTCCCCCACCTCCATCGAGGTAGTCGTTGGCAGCTGCAGTGTAATCGCCAGTCACGGTGTTGTCTTCATCACCGAAAATCAGGCGGTCTTCTCCGTTTCCTGAGAGG
>Ga0115558_1000852_pt1 | contig 19142 bp, 22 predicted proteins | sample COGITO_mtgs_1104_4_FD_87279 | JGI IMG/M metagenome (GOLD analysis project Ga0115558, IMG submission 87279) | Pelagic marine microbial communities from North Sea - COGITO_mtgs_110426 | ecosystem: Environmental > Aquatic > Marine > Epipelagic | place: Germany:Helgoland, sampling site Kabeltonne... | reverse complement strand
TCTGCACTTTAGTTGGTTTTAATGATGTTACACAGCTTACGGGTGCTAATTTTACTGATTTTAGTTAAAGGTTTAGACTTGTTTTTAAGTTTTTAAGAGAGGGTATTAGTAATTACGCGTCACCTGGGCCAATGTTTAATTCGCATAATATATATTATGTTACTTTTTTAGTATTGCGAGGGTTAGTTTTATATATTAGAAACAACATAGTATGATAAACTTAAAACCTATCTTGTTAACTGGTTGCACAGCTTCAGGTAAATCGCACCTAGCCAAGGAACTTGCGGCACTATCACCGTCGCTTATAATTAATGCAGATGCTCTGCAAGTTTATAAGTGCTGGAAGATTATTTCTGCTCGACCTAGCCAGCAAGACATGAATGATTTTAATCATGCACTTTACGGTCATATTGATTGTAATGATAATTATGACGTTGCTTCCTGGTTAGATGAACTCAAAATTCAACTTGATTATGCAAAAGTAAGAGGTTTAAAGCCAATAATAGTTGGCGGCACAGGATTGTATTTTACTTTATTAACCAGAGGGATATCTGAAATTCCGTCGATTTCAGTTGATACTCGTGATAAATCAAATGAATTAATGCAGAATGATCCAAAAAAACTCCTTTCTGACCTAGAAGAATTCGACTTTCAAACATTTAATAGTATCGATCGAAATAATTTTTCAAGAATACAACGTGCCTGGGAGGTTTTTCATGAAACTGGGAAAGGTATAACTTACTGGCAATCAAAAGTTTTGCCACCTATCCTTCCCATCAATGATATAATTCCATTAATTTTAAAGAGTGATAGCAATGAGTTATCTGTAAATATAAAAAACCGTTTTAAAACAATGATTGATCAGGGCGTTGTTGACGAAGTTAGAGCTGCATTTAAAAACGCAAAAGCATCTATTAAAAGTAAACCTGCGTTTCGAGCAATTGGTGTGAATGAAATCAAACAATTTATTGATAATAAAATGGATTTTCACGACCTTCAGGAATCAGTAATTATTAAGACACGGCAATATGCGAAACGACAGCGAACGTGGTTTAGAAATAAATTTATGAGTTGGAAAAGTATCGAATTTTCAAGAAAAACTAGTCTTAAAAGATTAGCTCAAGATATTGAATATATGTAACAATTTACAATAAAATTTTTTTATAATATAACACGCTCTGCAAACAATTATATAAATTTATATATTATGATATAAATTTATTACTCTTACGAATAAAATAGAGCGTGATTACGGCAGCGATCGCTGTTTTCAATATGTCCCCAATAATAAAAGGAGTTACGAATATAGCAAGCAGTTCAGCACTTGAATTCATCCAATCAACAAAAGGCATTATTGCAAAGTATGCGTATCCTACCCCCACTGTGTAAAGAGCTCCCTGCCCGATCAAAAGCGATAAACACAACGTAACTGGATTTTGTCGCCAACAGCGCTGGTCGTTAAGATATCCAATTATTACAACCATTGGAAGAAAACCCCACAAGAAACCAGCACTAGGAGATGTAAGGAAATAAAGCAGCCCACTTCCATTCGCAAACCAAGGTAGAAAGCTAAAAATACCGCCCACCAGTACTCCTTCCACCCAATAAGCCATTATTGTAACCGCCCCTAGTTTCCATCCATACATACTGGCTATTAACATCACTACCATTGATTGTAATGTTATTGGAACTGGACCGAGAGGCACTTTATATTGGGCTGAAATCGCTAAAAGCACAGACCCTATTATGATCAATGACAATTTAGTAAGTGTAGGAGTTAACTTTTTTGCTAACGGGTTCTTCGAATTAATTAAACTGTTGAGTAATGAGTGCTTTGATGATGAAGCCATAATTGAACCCTTTCCTACTTTAAAACGTTTTAATTTATATCATTTTAAAATCGATGTTGGCAAGGTCTATTTTAATCAGGCTTTTGTAGGCTACCCAATAATTACTCAGTCAAAACGCTTGTAAAGGGCTTTTAGGTAATACTGCTTTTTAGGACCAAACACGTTAAACTTTAATGCGAACGAGTTTGCCTTTAAAAAGATTACTTTCCCAGTGTACCTATCAAGATTACATAAATGATCAATAGTTTGGGTTTTGATAAGTCTGTTTATACTAAAAAACAGTGTTTGGTTTATAAAAAATACTTCGCATTTGTTATTCGAAAGCTTGATATGATATGACTGGGAAAAATTATATGATGTCCCATCTTTCTTTAATATACCCTGCTCTGATAAATTGAGCATAACTTCCTTAGGCTGCTTAACCAGCACGATCTTTTCATTAGACTTTGGTGCTTCTGAAATAATCATTTCACCCCTGTAATAAGCTTGAAAGCTATGATATCTATCTACTACAAAGCGTTGTGCTTGCCAGCAGCCTAGTAAATGTTCTAATTGAAGGTAATGGTGTGCAATGTTCATATTATCCCTCAAACCTGATTTGTTAAGCTCATCTAATGTGTTAATAGTTTTAAAAAATCTCAAGTATGAATAGATTAAAGTGAATGGAGAATAAATGATAGATCGCTACTCGCGGCCAGAAATGGTAAAAGTTTGGTCCGATCAAACTAAATTTAAAATTTGGTATGAGATTGAGGCTTACGCGTGCGAAGCACAAGCAAAATTGGGTGTTATTCCACAAGAAACGGTGGAGTCAGTATGGTCTCTGAAGGAACACATCTTCGATACTGAAAAAATTAATTTAATTGAAAAAACCACTAAGCATGATGTGATAGCTTTTTTAACCTATTTATCTGAATTTATTGGTGAACATTCGAGGTTTGTACATCAAGGAATGACTTCCTCCGATATCTTAGATACTTGTTTAAATATTCAGTTGGTAAAAGCCAGTGATATTTTAATAAATGATATAGATGAATTGCTTGCCGTACTTAAAGAGAAAGCTATTAAACACAAACAGACTTTATGTATCGGCCGAAGCCACGCTGTTCATGCTGAGCCTATGACTTTTGGACTTAAAATGGCTCAGGCATACGCCGAAATGGAAAGAAATAGAGTAAGGTTGATTTCAGCTCGGACTGAAATATGCGTCGGAGCTATTTCAGGAGCGGTCGGAACTTATGCGAATATTGAGCCCAACATAGAAGAGTATGTCTGTAATGCCTTGGGACTTAAACCTGAGACTGTATCCACACAAATAATTCCAAGAGACAGACATGCTATGTTTTTTGCTACATTAGGAGTTATTGGGGCGTCAATTGATCGGATTGCCACTGAAATCCGTCATTTGCAAAGAACTGAGGTCTTAGAAGTTGAGGAGTATTTCTCCAAAGGGCAGAAAGGGTCAAGTGCTATGCCACATAAGCGAAACCCAGTTCTAACAGAAAATCTGTCAGGTTTATCGAGACTTGTAAGAATGAGTGTGGCGCCAGCAATGGAAAATGTGGTACTTTGGCATGAACGCGATATTTCTCATAGCTCGGTGGAGCGAAATATCGCGCCTGATACTACAATTACGTTAGACTTTGCTCTGCATCGGTTAAAAGGTGTCATAGAAAACCTAGTTGTGTATCCAGAAAATATGTATAACAACCTAAATAAATTTAATGGCTTGATTCATTCGCAGAGAGTTCTTTTAGCACTTACACAAAAAGGGATTAGTCGAGAGAATTCTTATGAAATTGTTCAATCAAATGCGATGAAAGTATGGAATGATGGGGCTGATTTTTTTAATGAGTTAAAAAATGACTCTCGAGTTTCCGAAGCTTTAACTATGGAGGAGCTTGAAGAAAATTTTGATTTAAGTTACCACCTGAAGCATATTGATACTATTTTTACAAGAGTTTTTGGATAGATATATATATATATCTATCAATGCTTTAATATACTTTATTAAGGATAACAATAAATGACGCGTAGACAAAAATTGCATGAAGGGAAAGCTAAAATTCTTTACAGCGGTCCTGAGCCCGATACTTTGATCCAATATTTTAAAGACGACGCAACTGCCTTTAATGCTGAGAAGACTGCAACCATCGAAGGAAAAGGTGTTCTTAATAATATATTGTCGGAACACTTTATGAAAGGCCTGACGTCAATTGGAATTCCCAATCATTTCATAAAAAGATTAAATATGAGGGAACAGCTAATAAAGTCATGTGAAATAATTCCGCTAGAAGTAGTTGTTCGCAATTTGGCAGCTGGATCAATGTCTAAACGTTTAGGCCTTTCAGAGGGAACGACACTTTCAAGACCAATTGTTGAGTTTTACTATAAAAATGACGGGTTAAATGACCCGCTTGTCACTGAAGAACACATAATTGCCTTTAATTGGGCTACTCAGGTCGAGTTGGAAGAAATTATCGCTATTGCTTTACGTGTAAACGATTTTCTTTCTGGTATGATGTATTCCATAAATATCAAGCTTGTGGACTTTAAGATTGAAATTGGTAGATATTTTGACGATGAATATGGAAAATTAATTGTTGCAGACGAAATTAGTCCTGATAGTTGTCGGTTTTGGGATAAAATCTCTGGACAGAAGCTAGATAAGGATATTTTCCGACATGATCTTGGAAATTTATTTGATGGCTATAGTGAAGTTGCGAGTCGGTTCGGTATAATGCCAAAGAAATCTTTTTCGACTCTGAAAGAAGTAGTTAATTAGGGAAGTGACATGAAATTCTTAGTCCGTATTGGTTTGAAGGAGGCAATTTTAGATCCTCAAGGAGAAGCAATTTCCAATTCATTAAGTTCTCTTGGTTTTGAAAATATAAATTCAGTTAGACAAGGTAAAACCATTGAGATTGACCTTGATGAGACAGATAGAGAACAAGCTGTCGAATTAGTCACTGAAATGTGCGATAAGCTTTTAGTAAATAAAATTATTGAAAATTTTTTGATAGAGGAGCCAAGTTGAGATAGTATGCGCAGTGCTGTGATTGTCTTTCCTGGTTCTAATTGTGACCGAGATCTAGCTCACGCTATATCCGTTCATACTGAGCGTCCTTGCAATATGATTTGGCATAAGGATACTGCGTTACCTAAAGATATCGATATTATCTTTATTCCAGGTGGGTTTTCTTTTGGTGATTATTTACGATGTGGTGCTATTGCTGCAAACTCTCCTATTATGGATGCAATAATAAATTTTGCAAAAAAGGGTGGTTATATCGTCGGAATATGCAACGGCTTTCAGATACTAACTGAATCGGGGTTGTTGAAAGGTACATTGATACGGAATTCTCAACTCACGTTTATTTGCAAACATCAGTCGCTCATTATCAATAATTCTCAATCTATCATGACTAAACGATTTTCTGAATCTGAGGAAATCACTTTACCTATCGCTCACCACGACGGTAATTATTACGCAGAAGATGAGACTATTAAAGAATTAGAGGATAACGGACAAATACTTTTTCGCTATAAGGGCAATCCAAATGGCTCAAAAAATCATATTGCTGGGATAATGTCTTCTAATCAAAGAATACTTGGCATGATGCCCCATCCCGAGAGAGCGGTTGACGAGAGCTTGGGAACAACTCACGGCTCTAAAATTTTTAAATCAATCATAGAAAGCTTTTAATTTTTACGCTGGCAATTGATTATGCTTTCGATTCATGAAAGCAGAGGCAGTTTCTACTGCTACGGCTGCATCTCGACAATAAGCATCAGCACCTATTGCTTTACTAAACTCTTCATTTAAAGGTGCACCGCCGACTAGTATGATATAATCATCTCTGATTCCTTGAGAGACCAAAGTGTCAATAACGACCTTCATATATGGCATTGTGGTCGTCAGAAGTGCTGACATACCCAAAATATCAGGTTTTTCTTTTTCCAGTGCTTCAAGATAATTTTCAACGGGATTATTTATGCCAAGATCTATAACCTCAAATCCAGCACCCTCCATCATCATTGAAACTAAATTTTTCCCAATATCATGAATGTCTCCTTTTACGGTTCCAATTACCATTTTTCCAAGCCGGGGAGCACCCGTCTCGATTAAGAGCGGTTTTAGTATCTTCATTCCAGCCTTCATTGAATTTGCAGCAAGAAGAACTTCAGGCACAAATAAAATTCCATCGCGAAAATCAATTCCTACTATTCGCATTCCCTCAACCAGAGCTTTAGTTAATACGTCATAAGGTGTCCATTTGCGTCCAAGAAGAATATTCACTGCTTCAACAATTTCATCCTTCATGCCGTCGTAAAGGTCATCATGCATCTGTAACACAAGTTCATCATCTTCCATGTCTGCTAGAATTATTTCGCCATCATTTTCCATATATATTAAAGCCCTCTTAATAATACTCTGATACTAAAACGGTGCTAATATTAATATGTTCAAATCTAAACTAATTCCGACATTGTGTAATCTGAAACCGACAACTTATAATAAATAATACAAAAATTTATAAATAAACACTTTTATTGATTAGGATGTCCTTGAATTATAGAAGAAATTCGATCCAACATCGCCCGTAAGCCGTTTGATCGTTGCGATGACAAGTGCTCATTTAACCCTAGTCTGTTAAACTCGGCTAAAGCATCAATAGTGGCCGCTTCTTTGATTTTTGTTCCGCTGTAAAGAGAAATCAAAATTGCAATCAAACCTTTAACTATTAATGCGTCTGACTCACCTTTTAGCTCAATAATTTTGGCTTCTTCTGTACCAATTAATTCAAAGTTCATCCATACCTGTGAGGCACAGCCATTAATCTTTGTCGATTCATTTTTTAAGGAAGAATCCAGAGGTTCTAATTTCTTTCCTAAATCAATTATATATCTATATCGATCTTCCCAATCCTCTAAGAAATCGAAATCATCTATAATTTGTTGGAATTCGTTTTGTGCCATTTTTCCTCACTAAATTTACTCAGTACAAATATTCTAATTTTTTTATAATTCAATAATTTTTAAATTGCCTTTATCAGATGACAGAGCAATTTCTCCATTTTTTAGCCGTAACGCATCGTTTCCAAAAACTTTCTTTCTCCACCCTTTAAGAGCAGGGATTGATGCGTTTTCATTGGATGCTAAGTCATCTAGATCAGTGCTTGAAGCAATAAGCTTTTGGGCCACGCCCCACTTCTCAGAGTTTGCTTTAAGAAGTACGCGTAGAAGTTCTGGCAGACCATTTGATCGCATCTTGTTTATATCTACTGGTTTTAGTTTTTCAATTTCATCGTCAGAAATAGGGATTGGTTTTCTGATTGCTTTCAGAATTCCTTCGCCTATTGACCCCTTTTTATTATCTTCATTTAACAAACGTGATTTCTTTAAATCAGGAAGTGTTTTTGGCCTAATTGAAGCTAATTCTAGGATCATTTCATCCCTAAGCACTCTGTTCCTAGGTACGTTTCGTAATTGAGCTGTGGTTTCTCTAAAGTTCGCCAAAGACTTTACTACTGCAAGAAAACCCAGATTATTATTTTTTAATTTAATTCTTTTCCACGAATTAATAGGATTATTATCATATGTTTTTGGATCTAAAAGAGTGGCTAGCTCTTCGTCAAGCCACTCAGATCTCTCATTCTCATTAAGCATTACCGCTAGCTCTTCATAAACCGTTCTAAGATGAGTTACATCACCAATAGCGTAGTTTAATTGATGTTCAGAGAGTGGTCGCTGTGACCAGTTTGTGAAACGTGATGATTTATCTATCGTTACTAGTGCTAACTTTCTTACTAAAGTTTCGTATCCGACCTGATCTCCAAATCCGCACACCATAGCGGCAATTTGAGTATCAAAAAATGGTTTAGGAAAAATTTTATTCTCGATGAAGAATATCTCTAAGTCTTGTCTAGCGGCATGAAAAACTTTTAATACGTTCTCATTTAAGAACAAATCATAGATTGGTTGCAGATCAATACCTTTAGCTAAAACATCAACCAGAGCTGAGTCTGAATCATTGTCTCCCGGAAATGCTATTTGAATGAGGCAAAGTTTTGAATAATATGTTCTTTCCCTAAGAAACTCAGTATCTACTGTTATATAAGAATGTTTAGCCGCATCGGTACAAAATTTCTTTAACTTGTCAGAGGATGTAATAAAATTTACCAAAAATGAGTTCCAATCAAAATTTGTTTTAACATAATTTACAACTTAAATACTATTAGAAAGTACTAACTTTTGATAGCCTCAAATTATTATATAAAAATGAAGTTATAGTTTAGTAATTTAGAAATAAGAAATAGAAAATGTGGATTTTGTATATCATTAAATGTAGGGATAATAGTTTATACACTGGGATTACGACTGATCTTCAAGGAAGACTTTCTAGCCATTTAAAAGGAACTGGTGCGAAATATACCAAAGGGAAAGGTCCTTTTGAGGTCTTGTACACAGAACAACACGAGGACCGTAGTGGTGCAAGTAAGCGAGAATATCAAATAAAAAAGCTTACACATCAAAAGAAGTTCGATTTGATTGCAAATAAAAGTCTTCTTAGGAATTTGAGTAAATAGTCTTCTTATTCTTGTTTTCGTTGTTAGCCCTTAGAAAAGAATAAAACCAGTTAAATAAAAATGATGCAGTTTTTACAAAAAAAAATAATCTTTAATAAACTAAGTTTAAATTTCCATTAGTAACAAATCAGTTCGAAATAAAAAGGTTTACATACTGACATAAGCTCGTACGTTTAACATATAATAACACTAATGGAGGAATAAAATGAAATACTTAAATAAAAAAATTTTAACAAGGCTCACATCGTTTTTTTTATTAATGATTCTACCCAACACATTAGTAGCAGAACAGTTTACTGCAAGGCTTTCCGGACATTGGAGTCCTAAACACCAAAGTGCGATTCACTCTCAGCTATTTGCTGATGAAGTTACAAAAAGATCTAATGGTCGTCTAAAAATTGATTTTTACCCCTCCAAGCAGCTTTTTGGTATTAGAGAGGTACTAGGCGCCGTGACCTCTGGAGCGGTCGAACTTGGTGGCATAGTTGGAGTTGTGTCCTTCCCTTCAATCAATAAAAATTTCAATGTGGCCTCCTTTCCTGGTTTATTTGACTCCTACGAACAACAAAGAGGGTTTTTTCAAGATTCTAAAATGGGAAAAAGTATTTGGTCAGATATTACGAAAAAAAGTAACTCAAAATTAATAATGTATAACCCTGTTGGTCCTGTTATGACATTTAGTGGCAAACGTGAATTAACGGGTGTAGAGGCCATGAAAGGCCTGAAAGCGAGGCGTTTGTTAAAAAGTGAAGAGCCAATGTGGGATGTTTTTAAAGCAAATAGAGTTTCTTTACCAACTGGCGAGGTTTATACGGCACTTCAGACAGGTATGATTGATACCATTAATAGTCCTCCAGGAAGTATTGAGGCATATAGTTGGTGGGAGTACCTTCAGTTTGCGCAAAAACCCTATCAGTACTTTGCAGATGCCTATATCATGGCAAATAAGACGTGGTTTGATAGTTTGCCAGACGATTTACAGAAAATAGTTATGGATGTAGGAAGAGAAATTGGAAATAAATCTACTAATACAATTCTTGATGCGGGAGAAACGACTCTTAAAAAATTCGAGGAGAGAGGTGGAGTAATTACTGTTCTTTCAGGTAATGAAAAAATAAAGTTTGATAAACTAATGAAAGATAAAGTGATGCCAGCGATGGCTGATTTAATTGATGGTGATGCTTTAAAGGCAGCACAGGATTATGCTGCTAAATAATTCTAAAATATGGTTATTTGTAAATGTATTTAACTATCATAAAAGTATTAAGGTACATTAACTTAACCTTTGAAAGAATTGTTTTTACAACAAGTATTACAATAGTGGCCTTGATTGTGATCGCGCTAACTCTAAGTGCGGTCACAAGATATGTGTCAGGTAATGGCTATGACTGGTTTATCGAGTTACCACCCGTACTAATTTGTTGGTTAGTTTTTCCATTGTTAGGACCGCTATTACACAAAGGACAACATATTCAGGTTGATTTTTTAACCTCAATTTTGACCAAAAGGTCAATCCTATTGGTCAAGTTAACAAACAATTTAGTTGTGTTAATTGGATCAGCTCTGTTTTTTCGGGCCGGTGTTGATGCGACCGTTCTGTATTACAACATGGGGCAAATATTAGAAATTCAGTTAGAGGTACCAATTTGGTGGATGTATTTGGCATTTCCAACAGGATTTTTTGTTTTAACCACCTTTGCTACAGAGCTCGTTTTAAATGACCTTTCTCGTTTGATATCGTTTAAAAGTGAGATAAAGTGATGTTTGCGTTTGCAATTTTACTTTCCTTAATTTTACTTATATTAGGCACGCCAATTTTTCTCGTGTTCGGTCTTGGGAGCTCCATTGCAGCCGTTTGGGGGCTAAATTTACCATGGTCCACTCTTATACAAGTTTCATTTGGTGCCATGACCAAGCATATTTTGATAGCTGTACCACTTTTTATATTCGCAGGAATGGTGATGCTAAGAGGAGGTTCGGCAACTAGGCTTGTAGGGTTTGCCACTGCCCTTGTGGGCCATTGGCCTGGTGGACTCGGTATAGCCATGGTAATTGCTATGGGTTTTTTTGCAGCTTTCTGTGGTTCAATTCTAGCAGCGATTACGGCGGTTGGGACGATAATGATGCCAAAAATGATTGAACAAGGTTATCCAAAGCCTTTTGTAATTGTTTTAGCGGCGTCTGCTGCGTTGTTAGAGGCACTTATTCCTCCCTCTAATGCAGCTATATTATTTAGTGCACTAACAAATGTCCCGGTCTCCAAGACATTTGCAGCTGGAGTACTGCCAGGCTGCGTGTTGCTGATTATGATGATTTTATTAGTTATTTTTAAATGTCGAGATATTAGAAATCCCATTGCTGCTACGATGAAAGAAAAAATTATTGCAGGGCGTAACGCACTCCCTGCCCTTTTTACACCAATTATTATCCTTGGTGGCATTTATGCTGGTTTGTTAACGCCCTCAGAATCGGCTGCCATAGCAGGAGTATGGGCAATAATAATGGGTTTTGGGATATATAGAGAGCTTACATTTGCAGGCTTGTTACTTTGCTTGAAAGAAACTGCAACAATCACAGCTGTAATTTTCGCAATAATTGCAATGGCTACTTTTTTGAGCATAGTATTAACATACACAAGATTACCTCAACAAATAATAGAGAGCTTTATTGATTTGGGAGGAACAGCAATGATTTTCTGGATATCTTTAGCGATTATTTGTTTGATTTTAGGAACATTTATTGAAATTGTTCCTGTTTTTTATTTAACTGTACCAATTTTTGCAGCTATTGTCGTGTCGCTAAACCAAAGTCTTTTACATCTTTATGTTGTTTTTGTTGCGTTTGCTGGGATCGGCATGATCACACCACCAGTTTGCGTTGGTATTTATACGTCAGCTAGTGTTATCAAAGAAAACCCAGGCATGGCATTTAAAGAAATACCCCTCTTCGTTCTTCTTGGAGCAACATATGGAATTCTGATGATTTGTTTTCCCGTTCTTTCCACTTGGTTGCCAAGTCTTTTAAACTAGTATAGCCGAAGTATCTATTAGTTAAGAGAAACTACATTTGGATAATAACCTTGTTAAAAACAATATCGTTTATTCGAAATTATGCTGCTTCTTACCCAAAGCGGTTTGGAACTTTATTGGCGCTGATTGGAGTACTATTTCTTACTCCTGATACAATGATAATGAGACTGTCATACCTTGATCGATGGCCCTTAATGGCGTGGCGTGGCGTTTTAATGGGCTTAACTCTCCTAATTATTTGGCGCTATTTTTGGGTTTCGAACAAGAAGAAAGAATGGCACTCATTAAGTTCGATTTCTGGTTTAGTTGTTATCTTTTCTTTTGGAATAAACTCCATAACCTTTACCCTTGGAATTCAAGAGACGTCCGTAATGGTTGTTTTGACGGCGTTGGCTACTATGCCGATTTTTGCAGCTATTTTATCAACTATATTCATGGGAGAGTCCCAAGGTCTTTTAGGGTGGATAACCATAATTTTTGCAATGATTGGAGTAGCGGTTGTTGTGGGGGACGGTTCAAATGCAACGGGTCATCCAAACGGTTCAACTGCTCTTGGGGCCCTTTACGGAGCAATTACCGCATTTGGATTGGCTCTAACATTTACCATGGCCCGAAAATATAAAGAGTTAGGTATTGTTCCTGCCGCTGCATTAGGCTCGTTATTAAGTGGTTGTATAGGATTTTACTTCAGCTCTTATGAAGATTTTTTTACAGCACCTGTGTGGACCCTTGTAGCTATGGGAGTAATTATCCTGCCCATTTCATTTGCCTGTTTAAGTATTGCGCCACGATATACATCTTCAGCAATAGTTAGTTTGATTATGTTGTTGGAAATGGTTATTGGTCCGTTTTGGGTCTGGTTGGGAATAGGCGAAAAACCAACCAATACTATGATTTTAGGTGCATTAATGGTATTGATTATACTAATTTTTCATATCGTTAAAACCCAGTTTAAAAGTGAACATTAGTACAAATTATTATGAAAAGTATCAGAAAGTCATTTATTAAAGTAATTGATTTTATTAAGTCCCTAGGGCTAATTTTAAAGCAGCCCTAGGAGTTTAAACTTATAGTTTTATAACTATACTTTACCAAGTGCGTTTGTAAGGTCTTCGATAATGTCATCAATATGCTCAATGCCAATAGATAAGCGAACGTACCCAGGGGTCACTCCAGCCGCGAGTTGCTCGGCCGGATCAAGCTGAGAGTGGGTCGTAGACGCCGGATGGATCGCCAACGAACGAGCGTCACCAATATTTGCTACGTGATACAATAGCTCGAGAGAATCTATGAACTTTTGACCAGCTTTTTTGCCTCCATTAAGCTCAAAACCAAGAAGGCCACTATAACCACCTTTAAGATATTTTTTGGCGCGTGTTAAATCTTCGCCAGTTTGCAGACTTGGGTAAATTACATTTGAGACCTTTGAATTTTTATTAAGAAACTCAGCTACCGCCTGTGCATTTTTACTATGTTGTGCAATTCTCAAAGGTAAGGTTTCAAGCCCTTGTATTATTTGAAAAGCATTAAATGGGCTTAGGGTCGATCCTAAATCTCTAAGTAACGTCACACGAGCTTTAAGAATATAGGCTATTGGTCCAAGGGGTTTAGCCGCTTCGCTCCAAATGGCACCATGATATGATTCATCAGGAGTATTCAATAAGGGTTGTCGCTCTTTGTGAGCGTCCCACTCAAAATTCCCACCGTCAATGATCATTCCACCGACTGAGGTCCCATGTCCTCCAATATACTTAGTTAGGGAGTAAATCACAATCGCTGCACCGTGGTCGAAAGGTCGACAGAGTAAGGGTGCCGATGTGTTATCAACAATCAAAGGAATACCAAGCTTACGGCCAATCGATGCAACTTCTGCAATTGGAAATACTCGCAATTTAGGATTTGGAAGGGTTTCTGCGTAATATGCCCGTGTCTTATCGTCTGTTGCCTTTGAAAAGTTATTTGGATCAATAGGGTCAACAAAGCGCACTTCAATCCCTTGCTGCTTTAGCGTGTTATTGAAGAGGTTCCAGGTTCCTCCATAGATATCTGTCGAACAAACAATATTATCTCCTGCTTGGGCGATATTCTGAACTGAGAAAGCAGAGGCTGACTGACCAGACGAAACGGCAAGTGCTGCCACGCCCCCTTCTATGGAGGACATTCTTTTTTCAAGTATGTCAGATGTCGGATGCATAATCCTAGAGTAAATATTTCCAAGCTCTGAAAGACTAAAAAGATTTGAGGCTTTTTCTGTGGACTCAAATTGATACGCTGTGGTTTGATAAATTGGAACAGCTACAGCTCCTGTGGTCGGGTCTGCTCTATAACCAGCATGAAGTGCGATAGTTTCTGGATGTTTTGATTTAGTCATTTTTAGCTCCTCTTTAGTGCTTTAAGCATTATGCTTGGGCGCACAATTTGGCAATTAAACAGCCCGATCCGTAAAGTGAATCAATCAAAAAAAAATCGCCACAAACTTTGCGACGACATCGACGCTTTAGCTGAATTTATAACTCGCCCGCAAGTTGACCTTAAATCGGCGACTTTTTATGATTATTAGCTTCCTTCTTAAAAGTCAAATAAAAATAATACCTAATATTTGAATTTATTTATGACATTTAATCGATTCAACTTTTTAAACTAGATAAAAAAATTCGATTCGTGTGCCGTGGAACAATCGATATCCACTATTCAATCATTTGTCGCGTTCAAAAATCCAGTGATGGTCTGGATGATTTTTGAACCGCCATTTCCTGATGGGCCCTGCCATAATATTTAAGTAGTACATTTCATAACCATACGGCACACCGCAAGGGTGATGTCCTTTTGGCACTAGTACGACATCATGGTTCTTTACGGTAAACGTTTCATCAAGGACACCATCTTCAGTCCAAACTCTTTGTGTCCCATAACCTTGAGGTGGATTTAATCTGTGATAGTAAGTCTCTTCAAGGTAGGTAATATTAGGATAGTTATCCTCGTCATGACGATGTGGAGGATAAGAAGACCAATTTCCTTGAGGTGTGAAGACTTCTGTTACAAGCAGGCTATCAGCAACATCATGCTGCTCCATCGCGATATTATTTATATAGCGAGTATTGTTATCCTTTCCACGTTGAGTAAGAATTGGCCGGTCAAGTAATTTTGTCTTGTAGTTTCCCTTCCCTGGCGCTGAGCATATTGCGATGGTGCAATCAGTTGTCGCTTTGCAAGACCAGTTTGAGTTCATTGGTGCATAGATCGAATGAGGCGGTAGGCGTTCAAAAACACTCATTCTATTTCCAAGAATTCCAAAATCAATATCATCCACTTTTATTGCACATTTGCCTTCCACAATAACTATTATGATTTCTTTTTCGTCCGTTAACCCTGATATCTCTTCACCTGCAGATAGTAAGTGTATTGCCATTCCTACATATCCCCAATTGGCACTTTGGGGCGTAACATCATGAATGAGACCTGATTTACGTAATGGCCTTAACAAAAGATCATTCATTCGCATTCCTTTAAACTAACTTAAATCGTGGAAATTAATCGCGGAAATTCAAAAATTGAAGAGGTAAATCTAGTTTTAAACCGCGAGCTAATTCCATTACTTTTTGTAAATCGTCTCTTTTAGCACCACTAACCCTTAACTCATCTCCTTGGATTTTTACCTGAACCTTAAGTTTTGACGCTTTTACTTCTGCTATAACTTTCTTAGATACTTTTTGATCAATTCCTTCAATCAATTCATAAAGTTGCCTTATCGTATTTCCAGATGCATTCTCTGTACTTTTTAGAGCTATAACTTTGGGATCAACTTTTCTTTTAACCAGGTGACCGATTAATAATTCGTTCACTTGTTTAGCTTTCATTTCGTCTTCAGTTTCCAGCATAATTACAGAGTCTTTTACTTCTAATTTTGAAATTGATCCTTTAAAATCATAGCGCTGTCCAATTTCTTTCATTGAGTTTGCAACCGCATTATTCACTTCCTGCATGTCGATCTTACTTACAATATCAAAACTTGGCATTATATCTCTTTTCTAAATTTATGATTTCCGCATTTTTTTGTGTACCAGTACCGTAGCACGTATAATCAAAAGTGTAAAAGTTACTCTCGTTGTAAAGTCTGGTATAATTACCTGGCATTAACCAGAGAATTCGATATTAGTTTCTCTAATTGTGGAATTGTTGCCTGTCTTGGGTTCGTCAAAGCGGCTGCGTCCTTGCTTGCTTTCAAAGCAATTTCTGAAACTTTACTTGCATCAACGCCCAAAGAGTTTAGGCCTCTATGAATTTCAAGCTTGTCGAGTAAATTACAAATATTTGAGTAGAAATCATCAAAACCTTCCGTTTTTCCAAAGGTTGCATAATTCATTACTTCTACTTTGTGATTTATTGTGTCTTGGTTGAATTTTAGGACTTTCGGTAACAGGATAGCATTAGTTAAACCATGTTGAGAGTTATAAATTGCTCCAACCATATGACTTATAGCATGCACAAGGCCTAGGCCTTTTTGAAAAGATATGCCAGCTAAGCACGAACCAATTAGCATACCTCCCCTTGCCTCAAGGTCTTGAGGAGATTTAACAACTGTTCTTAAATTTCTTCCAATCAAAGTTAAAGCTTCAATGGCCATTGCATCAGCAACGGAATATAATGAATTAATACTATAAGCTTCAATGGCGTGAACGAGTGCATCCACGCCAGTCCAAGCCGTTAAGTTTTTTGGTAATTCTAATGTTAACTCAGGATCGAGTATTGCCGCGATTGGTTTTTGGTTTGGGTGCCAGACACATAGCTTCATTTTGAGATCCGTATTAGTAACCATTGCAGTACTTTCTGTTTCTGCTCCGGTACCAGAGGTGGTTGGTATACAAATCAAAGGAGGAAATTTTTTAATATCTTTTATCTCAGATTTATCATTGTCAAAGTCCCACAGGCTATAATTATTATTAGCCATCAAGCTTATAGCTTTACCGCCATCCATACCAGAACCGCCACCAATTGCTATTACTGCGTCATGCTTACCATCTTTATAAACTAATTTACCTGTAAGGATTTCAGTATCAAGGGGGTTTGGACTAATACCTGAAAATGAACTTGCTTTTAAACCCGAAGAGTTAAGAGACTTAAGGGTCTTAGTGATAAAAGGTAAGCTCGCGGAGCCGCTGTCAGTAACAATTAACGGCCGTTGGATATCTTGTTTAATACAGATTGCCGGTAGTTCGTCTATTCGCTTTGGTCCATAATAAATTGGTACTGGAAAGCTCCAATCTGTACTATTTAAAAACATACTCATTTGATCCTCGTTTGGATTTTCTATTGTCAAAACAATTTTAATTATTATTGTTTTAAGAAAAAATAACTCTGTATACTACAAAAAAAAATCTTGAAGTTTAAAAAATTTAAGGAATTATTAAAAAATGCAGTCACATACAGATACGAACCTTGTGGAAACTGAAAATTGGGATCCATCATTAGATTTTATCATCAAACAAATGAATGGGGCTCCCTTAAATGTTCATAAATTATTAGCAAAGCACCCTAAGTTGCTTGCTGCTTGGTGGAACTTTAGAAATTACTCGGTTGAGGGAGGAGATTTAGGTCGGCGTTGTGGCGAATTGGTTATTTTACGCGTCGCGTCCTACTTAAAATCCTGGTATGAATGGTCCTCACATGTTGATAGAAGTTTGAAATGTGGATTGGAATTAAATGAGATAAAAAATGTAAACAAAACTCTAGATCAAAACAATTGGAATAATAAAGAGTTTCTTCTCCTCAGTGCAGTAGACCAGCTCATTGAAAAAAAACATTTGGATAATGATCTCTATAGTGACCTTCGCAGTTATTTTTCTGATAAACAAATAATGGATATCGTAGCAATCCATGGCATGTATATTATCCTTGGTTGTATGATTAACATCTGGGGATTAACTTTAGAAGAAGATATTGCTATGAGATTGCCTGAAAGTGTAACTAAGGCACAATTTCTGACTTAAACAAATCTAGATAATTAGCTTTTAACGATAATTATAAAATTAAACTTCATTGATCTTAAAATACTTTAAATTAAATTTTAGAGTATAAAACTACAAAGCTGATTTAGTTCTGTCAAAGTATAAAGCAAATAAAGGAAAATTGAATTTCAAAGAGTTTAATAGTGATGTGGTGACAAAAAGAGGCAGAAAGGCAGTTTTAGTGATTTTATCTATTTAGGATGTATCTGATGTAGCTATCTAATAAAGATAGTTATAATATGAATAAACTTATAAGAGCCCTTTAAAGTGAAATTTAGTTGTTATTTTTCACTGCATTTGAAAGTACCCGTCCTCAAAATGATAAGAGTTTTAAAAATGAATGTTCTTTATGCTTTCGGCCTTTTATTTTTAGTTGTTTTAGTTGGACTTGCGATTTGGACTGTTATTCCAAAATTTTTGGAAACCCCTGAATATAACGTAGAATTGTCGGATAAAAACTTTGAACTAAGGTGGTACCAAAGCTTTATAAAAACAAAAGTGTATACAGAGGGATCACAAAATCAAGCCTTAAGAAGTGGTTTTAGACCCTTAGTAAGGTTTATTGGTGCCAAAGAACGCTCAAGTGAAAAAATTTCGATGACCGTTCCTGTTATGCAAGAGCAGACTCAAACTGACGGAAAGTGGGCGGTTTCTTTTTCTATGCCCTCAAAATATAGTTTGGATGTTATCCCAAGGCCTGCATCATCAAATTTAAAACATGAGCTAGTTCCAAAAAAACTGATGGCAGTCATTCAGTTTAGCGGACGAGCGACGGAAGGGCTACTTAGAACTAAGGAAACTGAACTTAGAAACTGGTTAAGAGATTCAAACTATAAGATTATTGGTTTTGCTCATTATTACTTTTATAACGATCCTATTACACCTGGTATTTTAAGAAAAAATGAAGTGTTGTTTGAGGTTGAACAAATAGGTTCATAAAAAACGTTAATTTTCTGTTAAAGCCGCCTCTTTTTCAAAAGTATAGGCACAAACTCCCAGGAATACTGTTTCTTTAAAAACTAAGCTTTTTCTTAATCCTTTAATTATCTCTGGGTATTTTAATTCAAAATTCTTGATAGCGGGTACATTTTCAAACTTTATTGATACGTTTAAATCACCCTTTTGACCAATAAAGACATTAAAACCTACAATTTTAAACTCAGCGATTTTCTGACCGATATTTTCAGAAAAAAATGATGCTGCTAGTTGAGCCTCGTCCATATTTGAAAACTTCAAATTAAGTATTTTACCATACATAATTTAGCCTAACGCTTTAAATAAATTGTTTAGTTCGTCTTTGCTCGAATCAGATAATTTTAATCTGCGTAAAACTCCTGCATCCAAATTTAAAGTTTTCTGAAGCTTTCGGGGTTCCTTAGTAGATCTTCCATCACCATCTATGATTTTGAGATTTTTTAGCAAACTCGTTTCTGATACTGAAATAGGCGAGTTGGCGAAGTATTTCATAAGTGATATTGCTCCATCCAATGTCACATTAGGAAAATAATTATGGATTTCAGACATAGCTTGGAGAACACTCTCAGCAGTTGTCGAGCGCTGTTTTGACTGTATATCAAGTTGATGCGATAGCTTGCTAGCTAAACTTTTCATAAGGGATATAGTTTCTTTGGATAGTCGACGTACTCGTTTATCACGAACGCAAAGTGA
>Ga0115558_1000839_pt1 | contig 19319 bp, 21 predicted proteins | sample COGITO_mtgs_1104_4_FD_87279 | JGI IMG/M metagenome (GOLD analysis project Ga0115558, IMG submission 87279) | Pelagic marine microbial communities from North Sea - COGITO_mtgs_110426 | ecosystem: Environmental > Aquatic > Marine > Epipelagic | place: Germany:Helgoland, sampling site Kabeltonne... | reverse complement strand
GCTGACAGTGATACACTTAAATGTACATAAATATGGTTTAGAGAGATAGTGGTATTAACACTTACCTGCTTATCACTTCTCCATATTAGTAATAGTTAATTAATGTTCTTCCCAAATTTATGAAATGGCATAATGCGCTGGCGTTAGCCCAATCTAAATCCATCGTCTTACATTTTGTCTATACTCATCATATTTATTACCTAAAACTTTAGTCACATACTCAATATTTCTAGTTGCAGTTCTATAAAAAACCTTATCTTTACCCTGCCCTTTGAGTTTTAGATATAAGTCCAACGCATCTAGGATAGTTGGAGAGCCATCTAAGATAGCATCTTCCATCCGCACAGCATTAATTGCAGGTACATCCATTCTTTTGAAACGAATACCGAACCAATAGTCTTCTAGTCTTTGACTAACAGACTTAGCTATACGAGCCGCATAACAAAGTGATTTAGTTTTTAAACTGAAGCAAAGTCTTTTCACTCTATAATGTAGACTTAAATCAGTTGGAATGTGACTCACATAATAAAAAATATCTTCACGTTTCATCACATGCTCTGCTACATATTTCTTTCTCATAATCTTTCACACCGCTGTCAAATAACGCATAATATGCTTACAAAACAGTTGTTTACATGAAAGACTTGGTGCGGCTGAAACTAAGCAAACTACCCTGATTTTATGTAATAACCTATTGTTTTAATTTAACAATCAACAAATATTTTAAAAAGTAGCCGTGCTGTATTCCGTGCTGTTAAAATACATCCCTCAAATAATCTGGCGAAAGATGCTCATAATTTTCTCGAACAGTTTTAACTGTATCGCCCATGAACTTTGCCACTTTATCAACAGGTATTCCCTTCTTAACCCTATGCGTTGCCCAACTGTGCCGAAACGTATGGGCAGAGCCATAGTGTATCTGGTGCTGCATTAAAAGGTTAGTTAAATCACCGTCAATATTTTTAGGATGATCAACTAATACATATTAGCTTGTTGCATAACCAGTCTTTTGATTGCGATAAAATATGTCTTTTGGCTTTCTATCGATCCTAAAACACTCGACCAGGTAATCATACAATTTTGGATCAATCAAAATTTTAGGATTGTGTTTTTGCTTAAACGTTCTCTTTGCAATCGGCTGAAGATCAATAATCTAGGTCTCCAAATCTACTTAAGATTTCTTCAAATGAAGTAAGACTGTTTTTCGTGCAGCCGTTTTCGAGCAAGCCAAACAAATCTATCTACCCTACTAAAACTCCTATCCACAATTTTTTTTTACTATTCCTCTGAAAATATAAAATATTTTGAAGGCTACTTTGGCCATATGTTAATTTGTATTATTAGCCCTCAAAAAGGATGATTTTGGTGATAAAATTTAACTTGTGATTAAGTTCTAAGGGCTATAAAATTCATTATATAAAAGTACTTAGAGGGATTTATAAATGAAAGAAATAGATTTTGCTTACTTGCCAATAATAGGTCGCGGTGAACAAGTGCACATAATTTGTGCTATGCATGGTATCACGCTAAACATGCTTAATTCGACTCCTATGGGTAATGATTTCCAGTTAAATACTGACTCTTTATTTGGTACTGTCCCATGGATGAAAGATAAATCAAATGGATTAGTTCTAAACGACTCTATGGCTATGGTGCAATATTTGGTAACCGAATATAACGGACCATTAACACCCGCTTCAACACAAGAAGCAGCCTCTATTGCCAATCTATGGGCTTGGAGTAATGATTATTATTCTTACGTTTTATCTCCATTACATGATATAATTACTGGTCATAGTGAAGTGTTTTGGAGAAATCTAAGATTAACGGATAGCTTAGCAGAAGGTGGAAAAGATCTTGCTTTGAATAATTTGAAAGTCCTACATGATAAAAGGGCAGGCTTCTTAGAAACTCATCTTCAAACAAATGGCGGTGGTGATTTTATGTTGAATGGAAAGTGCTCATATGCGGATATTTTTCTATACACCTGTGTTCGTGCTGTGCAAAAGTGTCCTGGTTTTGGTGAGTTTAGAGAGTTTTATGGCTCAGACCCTTTTTCAAGCAGAGGAAGAATATCAAGCGTTTGTGCAAAGGTAGAATCTATCAAAGCAGTTTCAGAAACTGTTGGAACTAAGTTTGACGAGTGTCCTATTTAGCCAGATTTCGTATTTTATAGCATGTATTGGAGACACTAAAAATTGTCTCCGATACATAAAACATATAAGAGACATGGATAGTTTTAATAATAACAGGGCCTTATCTTAAAAACTAAATCAAGTGGTCAGAAGTATAGGGTGGAAGCCGATACCGCTACTATAAGAAATTTCGGACTTTGAGCTTTAAACACACAGCGTTGATAAGATCTGGAACAATTTTACGACGTAATCTTAATAATCGCTAATACTCCATTAGCTATTATATAAGTTCCTTACCACCTGTGTGATTTTATACTTGTTCCATTAATAGTATTGGGGGAATCAAGTGAAAGGATTGCTCCTAAACTTGGTAGGGCAGTTGGTCTTTCCGCAGCAGTCTTTACATCAAACAGACTCCAGCATTGCGTAACAAGAAATATAGTTAAAGAATTCACAGGAGTAGAATACTATTTAGGTTTGGGCGGATGGAACAAAAAAGCCAACTCAATTAAATGAGATTTTTAAACTTTGTTTATTGCTAAAAACTCGTGCTGTAGTCGTGCTATAGAGCACTAAACTTGCCGTATTTTGTCGATGGCTTTCGATCAAAAAATCAACAAACGATCAACAGTCAAAATGGGAAATGCTTCATACCAATATCAAAAGGGTGCGTATCGAACCATCCTACGAAATAGGAGTGAATAAATTCTGGTGCGGCTGAAAAGTGATTGTTGCGTCACACATGCACCACTTACCAACTGTACATAAGCAATATCAACAGCTTAGGTATTCCAGAGTCCGTGTCAACAGGCACGATATCTTTCACAGTTCCTTTCACAGTGAATTAACTGTTACTAGTATAGGGTAAGTGACCTAATGTAAGTGTTAACTCTACCAGTGCATGGGCCAGGGCCCTCCCATATGTAAATATAGTCAATGACTTACACAGATTATGTATCACAGATTGGTAACCACTATACGTATACAGTTAAATGTTATCTTAGGATGTGCAGGGAAAGTGATAGGTTAATACCCCTTTTAAAACATGCTCTGTATGACTCTAGGAGACTCACTGAGAGCCACTAGCGTGTGCTTAGGTAGGATAAGATTCATAGGGGGTGTTATAGGGGTTGTGTGAGGTAGGTAGTGTGAGTTTCCATACCGTTAAAAATTTCTTCGGTTGTCTTTTGAGAACAAAATACCTACGAGTTGTTGGTAGAACCTATAATTTTTAATTTAAACTTAGAGTTTTTATAACCATTAAATATCCAATCTAGTGGAGTGTACCAGACAAGTAGGTAATAAATGACTATCGAGCCAATTACTCCAGATAAAAAGCTGCCGATGACAACTAGTGTGGCATTCAATCCCGTTAACAAAAGGATAGCACCAATAGAATAAACAAAAACAAGGTGGAAAACATATGTTGGGTACGATAATTTAACAAACCATGATAATATAGGACCACCTACTAAAATATATCTGCTCGAGGCCCCTATAAAAGCTAAAACCATAAATAATGAAGCGAATGTAGATAGTGCGTTGACTACCCACATTTCAGGGGTACTTGAAAAAACAAACGGAGAGTCTTTCATTATTCCCCATGCCATCACGCCTATGGATATGAAACTCGAGTATATAATTGCCGTTATCCAAAAACGTTTAACTTGAAGACGTTGCAAAATTGCTTGGTTATTGAATAACTGCATTCCAATTATGAAAAATGCTAACATGAATAACATTGAACCAACTTTTAACTCCCCAACTGTCGTTGGAAAGTCTGCTTGAACTCCCCCAATAGGTTTAGCCCAAGGAGCAAAAAAGGTAATTATTGGTAGCCAAAAAAGACTAAGGGTCAAAAAGTTTAATTTAAGATTGACAATAGAGTCAAAAATTTGAGGTGTTAGAGCCTTAAGTGCTAGGACTAAGGCATAGAAAATCAAAAGATAGTACAGGAACCAAAGGTGGTCTAGCCGAAGAGTAAATTGCCCTCCTGACATAATCCAAGAGACAAGGTCAGGCCATTTAAACATTTGTGCAGCAGACTCATCTACAGCTGGTATTGCCACCCAAAGTAAAATTAGTGGACCTCCAAGTCGAACTAATCGATTTAGTGCGTAGCTTCTCGTACTTCTCTTTGATAAACTCAGGCACGTGAAGAATCCAGCCAAAACCATAAACAAGGGCATTCTCCATGAATGAATCCAGAAAAATAAAATTCCGGCCAAAGGCCGGGGTTCAGAACCATCTATCGGCTCTAAATAAAGCGACAAGGCATGCAACAAAACTCCTGCCAAAAGGGCAAACGCTCTTAAAAAATCTAGATTGTTAAACCGTGTTTCAGTCATAATTTTTTCCTCGATGGCTTCCCTGTAATACCCAAATTTCTCCGTTACACAGCCTTCATGACATGAGCCATCTTTTGGCTATCATCATAAACCCAAAATTCCTTAATCTTTCCATCAACAATTTTGTGAAAGTGTCCAAAATCAGCCTCTAAGCCGTCAGCCTTTGCATGGATTTGGGTAAATACTTGGTCACCTTCCGCAATCATATTTACTGGAGTTACACTAAAATTATCGTACCGTGGGGGAATTTGTGAAAGTATGTTCATCCAAGAGTTAATGCCCTGATGTACACCAGAAAACCGGTGCATTCCATTTAGTGTTACTGTTACATCATCATGATAAAGGGAGACAAATGTTTCCATATCACCCGTATTAAAGCACTCGTAATTCTTCGTAACTATTTCTTTTGGTGTCATATTAGTCTCCTTAAACAGCTTTAAAAGTTTCTTTAGTGAACTAAAATAACGAAGTAAGAAACTATTTCAAGCGTGAAAATTAACCTTTTACCGTAAATTAGTTGATATTACCGCTTACTGACAAATTAAGTGTTCCTAGTTCAGGAGTATGATAGTAGATAAATGAAAAGATATTACCTATGAGTAAGCATATATATGTAGCATTATAATGCCTTATTAAAGATTAAAGTAAACATGTTTGAAGAGTTTATAAATGAAATAGCTTCTATTGTCCAAAGTACTGAGCAAAGAAGAGAAAGGTCTGAGACTGATAAAGTCAGCTTTCGTTATGCTATTGAATATCTTCTTAAAGATTTGTGGAAGGCCTCTCAATGTATTCCTATCAGAGAATGCTCTATTCATTTGGGTCGAGACCATTATTCTAAAAGTAGAAGGTACTCGGACACTAAGTTAAACTATAGACAGATAAAGGCTGCGTTTGATGGCCTACTGAATGCTCGGCTTATTGAGGTCACGAAAAAGGGGTATTATGACCGCATTCGTATGGAAGGGTCACTCACACGCTTCCTTCCAAGAGATGAATTATTTGATAGATTACATAATCTCGAAGGTCATCCAGCCATTACCTTAAAGAAGAGCTCAGACTTCGAAGCTATTCTTCTACGAGACAGAATAGATGGTCATAGAGAACTCATCGAATATGACGATACGGCTCAGTCGGAGAAGTATAGGAGTAATCTTCAAACAATAAACAAATGCTTTACCCGGCATTGGGCTGATTTAAAGATTAAAGATGCTGAAGTATCTACACTAACAGAAAGACTACAGCTAAGTGAAGACAAAGAACCTATCGACTTATCGTCACGGACACTGGTTCGTATTTTCTCCAATGGTTCATTTAAAGAAGGTGGGCGTTTCTACAGAGGATGGTGGCAGAATGTTCCGAGTGAATACAGGAAGCACATTACATTAGACGCCAAGAAGACAGCGGAGTATGATTTCTCACAACTCAATCCTCACATGATATATTTTGCTTACAATAAAGAATTAGGTAGTGAAGATGCCTATGACAGAGTTCTAGATGGTGAGCACAGAGACATCGTTAAGCAGGCTTTTAATGCTATGATACAAGCGAATGGTCCTCTTAATCAAAAACCAAGAGATATAAACTTGGATGATTTGGAGATGAACTGGAAGGACCTTAGGCAACGTATCTTAGATGCTCACAAACCTATCCAACATCTTTTCTTTGATGGATTAGGGAATAAACTTCAATTTGAAGATAGCTGTATTGCCGAAAGCGTTATGCTTCATTTTCAAAAAATGGACGCCCCTGCATTGCCCGTTCATGATAGTTTCATTATGTATCATGCATACGGTGGAGAATTAGAAGAAGCTATGCGTGGAGGTTTCCACGAAAGGTTTGGAAGCGATATACCTGTAAAGAGTGAGATAATTATTGAGAAGCCATCGCTACCTTATGAAGAGCAGCCAGATAATCTTTCAGTTGAAGAAATTCTTAAAGGTGATGTAGAATATTCGCAGTGGCAAGACAGAGATAGAATGTGGTGGGCGAATAAAAAATGAGCAAAGCTGACATTTACATGCTGATAGAAGCAAGTGTTGTACTTACATTTGTAGGTTATATGTATTGGAGCTCAACTAGACCAAGGAAATAGTAAAATCTATCTCCTTGTTAACACTCAATCTAAAAGTATCTTTGCAAAATAGATGATTTGTGTAAAATATCTATTTGAGCTATGACTCCTCAAAAAGTAGCTAGAGGTTGTTTATGGATAATAACAATTATTTGTCTTCTGCAATTGTGACTTTTCCCTCTGAAGGGGATTATAAATTATGGTCTGAGAAATTTGCATTATTTAATACAGATAAAGCAAAGGCGTTTTTAAAACAATCTGGGCAAGTCAATGTAAGTTGTGTTCGTATTACTGATGAAAATATTGTCAAGGTTATGATATTTTGGGAGTATGAGGATGAAGAAGCTTTTATGAAGTGTCAAAAACTTTGGTCAAAATGGGGTGATATTGCTCAAGAATTTGTTTCAAAAATAGTTTTCAATAGAGGGACGAAATTTTATAGTTGGTAATGCTCCTAAGCTTACTTACCATCTTATTGATAGGTGTTAAACAGGGAGATAACAAGTGATAGATAATTATACGAAAGTAATACTTACAGTGATTGCAGTGTCTACGAGCTTCATAGCGTTTAAAGATATTGGCTTCATTTCAAGTGCCACAGCGGAAGGTGACCACATTACTAAAGTCGCCATCTGTAGTTATACCAACGCAAACTTTTGTGCTGAGATAGAAGCTCACCCTATAAAAGGCAATGTTCTTAAAACTAGCGATATAAGACGTAGTGACTAGTAATAGAACTTTGCATCTATACTTATTATAAAAAAACTTCTAGTAATGGTATATGCCTGCCCTATTATATTTGTTATTAATAATATTTAAGTATTATACTACTTCTAATATTTAATTATAACTATATTTAAGAGTATATAAAATATGCCTGATGGTCATTTAGATGGAGAGAAGGAATACTTTCGTAAGGACAGAAATTACCTTTACTCTAGAGCCTTAGATATTCATAAGTGGTCAGATTATTCAGAAGTTAATACCTTTGTGAATGAGATTTATAATGGATTCTTTGACTCGCCTACTAGAATAAAGAAGAAGCACTTAAAAGTTGTCTTATTAGATTTATTTGTAGCTTGGTTTCAAGACCCTAAGTTTCATATAGCAGTGCATTTAAGTGAACAAGCATACAGTAACGGTCAGGTATCTATTAAAGGAAAGAATAGATACAATGAAACACACATTAAGCGAACCACAATAGACATCGTTCATAGACTTGTGGATGTAGATTTAATTGAGTTTAAAAAGGGATTTGGTAGACCTGACCAACCTAGTTACAACACAAGAATATGGGCTTCATCTAAATTAATTAAAATGTTTGAAGATGCTAAGTTTGGTGTCTTTCATATCCATTATTTAGGTGAGGATAAAAAGCGTGAATGTCTAATACTGCGTGATGAGAATAAGAATGATATTGAGTACAAAGATACCCCTCGTATTAAACAAATGCGTAAAGTTTTACATGATTACAATTTGCTTCTTGAGAAAACATTTATAGATATTCCAAGTCTTAATGAAGCCTACATTAATCGTCCACCTAAAAAATTATGGACACGCACTGCAGATTCTGAATGGAAAGAGAATGTGCCAACACGCATTTCAATTACGCATGACGGTAAGTTCACTACAAGAATCTTTAATAACAGCAGTTGGGAAGATGGAGGTCGGTTTTACGGTGGGTTTTGGCAGAGAGTAGGTTCTAAATATAGAAGCCAGATTTATCTGAATCATAAGAGCACTGTGGAGGTCGATTACTCCACTCTCCATGTAGTTTTAGCCTATGCAAGGAAGAATATAAATTACTGGAGTAACACAGAAGCAGACCCTTACAGTATTCCCATACATGGCATTAATGACCCTGAAGTCTGTAGAAGTATTGCCAAGCTGTTTTTCTTAATGGCATTTAATGCACCCACGGAAACAAAAGCATTTAAAGCATTTCGTAATGAATGGGACTATAGTGAGTTCAGACATAATTTCACTGATGAGAAGTTATCTGAAATATTAAAGACTATTAAAGAAAGGCATCCTGCCATATCTGATTTGATATGCACCGGTGCAGGAGTTCAACTGCAATATATTGATAGCCAAATACTGGAATATATTGTCAAAGATTTTGTAGCTGCTGATACGCCCATCCTCTGTGTGCATGATAGTTTAATAGTACAGTTTGGTGACGAAGACAGGCTAGAAAAACTAATGAAGCAAGCCTTTTTTGAAGTAACCAACTATGAAAACATTAAAATAAAATTTAATAACAACCTTACTAAAAAAGCATGGGGATACAGTAAGTTTCTAGACAGGCAATACTATTTAGACCTACTAAAAGTGATAAATAATCCTGTCAGTTCTGATGGTTATAATAGAAGAATGGAAAGACACTACATTCATTTTAAAAAGGGTTAATAACCTTCTTCAGCTTTTATAACTTCCCTATGTTTTTTGATGCAGTCTTCACATAGTAGAGCTTTGAACAAATTGTTATCATAGCTACCTATTCCACCATTTGAATTATTATTCACGCAGTAAACCCCCCATCAACCACAAGACTTGAACCTGTCATGAAGCTTGAATCATCTGACGATAGAAATAGTATAGTTTTGGCGACTTCTTCTGCCGTTCCTAATCTTCCTAATGGAGTTTGTGCAATGCCAGCTAAGTATGATTCTTCAGACGTCATTTTTGGATTTTGTGTTAATCGTGCATTTGATACTGCAGTTCCCATATCTGTTTCAATTATTCCAGGATGAACTTGATTTATTCGAATTGGAATATTTTTTCTCCCATAATAAATTGCCATTGATTTTGTAAACGTTGTGATGCCCCCTTTCGTCATTGAATAAAGAGGATCGATTGGAGATCCTTTCAAACCAGCAACTGAGCTTAGATTAATTATTGAACTCCCGTATATAGATTTCTCACCAGCTTTAACTAATAAAGGGGTAAGGTATTTAATGCCAAGATACACTCCAGTTAAGTTTATAGAAATTACCTTCTGGTATTCTTCCATTGATACATTGTTAATATCTTTACCTAAGAAAATCCCAGCATTATTAATCAAAATATCTATAGGCTGTTTATCACTATTTAATAATTGTGAATACTTATCCCATTCTTTTTCTTGTGAGACATCTATTTTATAGAAAGAGGCTTTTCCATTTTGGTTAATAATTTCATCTACTGATTCAAACCCTTTTTTTTCATCAATATCTAAAATAAAAACTTTAGCACCAGCTTTTGCAAGAGCTAGGCTTACCGATTTACCAATACCTTTAGATCCACCAGTAATTATAGCTGTTTTGTTAAGTAATGATTTCATTAAATATTTCCTCAAACTTCATATCCAAGATTGAACGCTTTAATAAATTTGGATAATAGCCCAATCTAAAACCACCTTCTCATTATGATAATAATGTGTAAACTATTTTGGATGAGTAAACTACTCGCTAAACTTGCATCAATCGTAACTTTCATCACAACTCATGTTGCAGTTGAATTGATAGTTCTTGGCGTAATCTTTGTAATACTTATACTTGCTTTAATAGTATCTGTAGCAGTGATTGGATAAACAAATAAAAATACTCCTAACCAGAGTCATCCTACTCACATCAGTTGTATCACATGTGTTTGGTGCTTTACACTCTCTATACGTATAGGTATGTTATCTCACTATTTTGACGAAAGAATTTGTATTTTTCTGACAGGTAATATTTAAGAAAGATATGAAAGATAAAATCATAAAATATACGAAAAAGACATTACTATGGACACTAACTCCAGTATTGATTCTTGTAGCTGGAGTTGCACTCTTTATGACTCTCCACCCAACGTTTGGGGATGGTCCAAATGCAGAAAGCTTAAATAAGATTAGCCAATCTAAACATTATCATGATGGCCATTTCCATAATCTTGTCAAAACAGATCTTATGACTGAATCTGATGAAGATAGCTATTCAATTATGGATTATTTTTTTCCGCCTGAAGATAAAAACCCGACTAAACCTCTACCCTCTAAAAAATTGGAAAATAATAATATTAAGAATGGTACATATACATGGTTAGGCCATGCATCCTTTCTTATGAAGACTAATGACCTGACAATATTAACAGATCCTGTGTTTAACCCTGCAACACCACTTCCATTTGGAGGCAAGCCCTTTCCAATAAAACATCCAATACATATTGAGCATTTACCTAAAGTCAACATTGTCGTCATTTCACACGATCACTATGACCATTTAGACTATAAGGGAATAAAAGATTTTGCACAGAGTGTGGATATGTTTTTTGTACATTTAGGGGTGAAAGCTCATATCATGAAATGGGGCGTTAGCGAAGAAAAAATTATTGAAATGGATTGGTATGAAAACAATAGATATAAAAATATTGAATTTACACTAGTTCCTGCAAGGCATTTTAGTGGCAGGGGAATTACTGATCGGAGATCAACTCTATGGGGTGGATGGGTATTAAAATCTGAAGATCAAAATGTATATTTTAGTGGCGATAGTGGCTACTTTAAGGAATTCAAAAAAATTGGCGAAAAATATGGTCCTTTTGATATCGCTTTTATTGATACTGGCGCTTATAACCAAGCCTGGGCAACAGTACATATGATGCCAGAAGAAAGTGTTCAAGCCAGTATTGATTTAAAAGCAAACGTATATGTTCCTATTGGATGGTCTAAATTTGATCTTGCACCGCATAGTTGGGATGATCCAATAATTAGAGCTGTCAAAGAAGCTACCAAGAAAAATGTTACTATTACAACACCTTTAATTGGAGAGACTTTTACTTTAGACAAGTTACCTCAGGAGAAGTGGTGCAAGGTCTAAGATGATAAAACCAAAAAAGCAATTATTATAGCCATTAAGCTTTCTAACGCCCCCAAAATGACAGATTTTTTTAAAATGATTCTGCTAAATTTGTTTCAATTTCAAGATGGCATAGGCGATAAGCCAATTACAAAAGGAGTGGATTTGACTTCTGAAAAGCCAATTGAGGAAATGACTGATGAAGATTTAGACAGAATAGCTTCTACAATTTCAGAAAACTCTGCTCAATCAGAACAATGGGAATCTCTCTACCAAACTGCGACAATGGAATACAACGAGTCATTAAAAGAATTAACTAAAACATAAGCATGATAAAATATAAAATGAAAACACTCCTAACCACACTCATCCTAATCACATCAGTTGTATCACCTGTATGGGCAGGTGTAACAGATATCAGTACTTTTCAAGAAATACTCATAGTAGTAGCTATTTTCTTTATTGGATTATTTACCGTAGGGTTTTAATACTTGTTACTTGTATAAATGATACCCTCATTTAACCGACTGACTCACACAATGATTCTAGGAGACTCACTGAGAGTCACTGGCGTGTGCTTAGGTAGGATGATTCATAAGGGGTTAAGCCTACAAAATGACGCCACCAACTGACAAATAAAATAAATAAAATTATGCCAGTTGAATAACTTACTCTGCAATTTTTTTGATTTGTTTTATTGAAATAATAGTTCAATAAGTATACTATTTGTTTTCAATTTAATTATCTTTATTAGGGAGTAACAAATCTTCGTATCTTTTACAGATTGGTTGGTTGGGCGATTAGTTCAGCCACATCGTTTATAAATTTCAAACTAGTAGTTAAATATTTTATAATTGAAAGGAAATTAACATGGCAATATTGGCAATGTGTATGCCTATTTTGGCTGGCAAAAAAGAAAAATGGCAAGCGATGATGGATCAGGTCGCCAACGATCCTAATTTTGCAGCTTCTAGAACAGATGCGGGGGTTCACGAAAGATCTTTTTTGCAAGAAACACCTGCTGGTGATTTTGTTATTTTAACATTTGAAGGTGATGATCCTGAAGCAAGTTTTGGTAAGATAATGCAAAGTATGCCTAAAGATTTTGCAGAGTTTGCGATGGATGTTCATGGTCTGGATGTAAATGCCCCACCACCTCCAATGCCGAAGTTGGTTCTTGATACTAGAGCGTAAATAACAAAGCCCTCACAGAATTAACTATAAAAATTTTAAAAGGAAGTAGAAAATGGCTATAATAGTGAAGAGTGCGATAAAATTAAATAAAGGTTTTGATACTTGGGCAGCCATGGTCAAATCGCAAGATGAAAGAATACGTGAAATGGGAATAAAGTTTTTGTTCGCAGGAACAGAAAAGGATGACCCTACTCAACTTCACGCAATAATGATGTTTCCAAGTATGGAAGTGCTTCAAGCATTTGGTGCTGACGAGGAGTTGACAGAAATAAGGAGGCAAGGTGGTGCTGTAATTGAGACTGGTGTTATGACACCAATATCTGAAGATTACTTTACCAATTATCCAGATGCATTCATGAAACACTGAATACATAACTTCAAAGCAAGAAAAGTAGGCTAGAAAAGAACATCAGAGCACTTCTTATATCCATAAACAATAATGAACAATTTATGAGGAACGTATATGATACAAGCAAATACTATCTTAGAAGCATGGGATAAAACTTTTGAGACAAAGGACTTCACTCATCTTGAAAAATATCTTTCAGCTGATTTTCAGGTTGAAGATACCACTGGTGAACTGGATAATTTAGAAAATACAAAAAGTTGGTCTGTTGCAGGCGGATTAAGAATTAATAACTTTAAAACAATTCGTGAAAACGAAAACTATATCGTTGCAACCCATGACGTTATCCAGGAAGGCAAGCCCAAATCCAATGTTCTAGTTTACGCTGAACAAACTAATGAAAAATTTACCTACTGGAAAATTCAGCGTGCTTTTGAAGCCTAGTTAACATGAGTACTTACCGAAAGCTTAGCAAGGTTATTAACCCTTTTTAAAATGAATGTAGTGTCTTTCCATTCTTTTATTATAGCTATCAGAACTGACAGGATTATTTATTACTTTTAGTAGGTCTAAATAGTATTGTCTGTCTAGAAACTTGCTGTAACCCCACGCTTTTTTGGTAAGGTTGTTATTAAATTTTATTGAATATGCTTTTCAAACAATCAACAGCTTAGTTATTATTAGGAGACAAGAATGGCCCCGAAACTCGTATCAACTAACATTATTGAGTACCAATCTAAAGAGCATATGGAATTATCAATTTATCGAACAGAAAATGCCTTGAAAGCAACCATAGATAAAATGAAAAAACATGGGTTACATCGTTTGACTGTCAGTCAAATATGGAACAAATCGGCCTCGTTTAAATTGTCTTTTAGTTGGGAGTACATAGATGAGAAGGCATTTATTAAATGCCAAGAAATATTAAACCAGCATTTAGCTGAAATGGACAGGTTGCCAGTGAAACTTTCAACGCATCGTGGTGTCATCTTATTTGATTTTAATTAAGTGGGCTAGTTCTCTTAGTGAGGTTAAGAAGGAAATAGTTTACAAATTACTTTTATATTAACTTTTGACCGTTAAAGCAAAGTATACTCCTGGAAAGCAGAGATTTAAAAGTGACCTCAATAAGTTGAACTATGGTACTTCCTGGTATTTTATCTTCGCATACAGGTACCCTGAAAGTAACTTAGCCCAGAAGCTTAATAGCCTGTTCCCTATTGGAACAAGAGTAGCAAAAAGAGATAGTGCTATTGGTGTAGGGCTAGGCTGCGTTTACAGGGCCTTAACTCAAACTAATTAGTTATCACCCATTTTTCTTGTTAATGATATTGCCTCACTTCGTATCTGCATGAAAATTGGTGTGCAACAAACACGCATCAAATCTTATTCATCCACTTGTTTAATACATCCAACGGATAGCCATTCCCATAGCCCTGTCCTACCCCTGCACTAGTCCAACCTCCAATGCTGTCAACTATATCGCTAGGACATTCCACAGCCCTTAGTCGGTCACGGAGACTATGCCTAAAACTATGAATAACATAGTCATCTGTCAGTTGGTCTTTAAGCCATTTGTTTAAAGACGCACTTGCTGAATTAGCGTTACACTTGGAGGTGTTGGTGTATCTTGGGAATGCAAATTGAGTATCGTTATTGTTCTCCATAATACGCTTACAAGCCCACAAGGATGCTCCAACAAGAGGAATGCTGCGGCTGACTCCCTTTTGTCTTTAAAGTACGCCACTGATGAGGTTTAAGGCTAATATGAGGGATTTCTGCATCTAACTTAATATCAGACTTCAATAAACCAACAGCCTCACCCAATCACGAGTTGCGTCGTCGAACACCTCGACATTGACGTCTCATCAATCAAAAGCTCCAGGGAATTAAATGGTAATCAAAAAATTGCTATGCAGGCATTACACGACGCACTCGCAAAACATGGACGCAAAATGGCGGATACAGAAAACTATCCTGCAAGCCGGCGCGTTGTCGAAAAATCTCAGTGGCGTACAGCGTTCCTAAAAAACTAGAATAGACAGCGATGTTAAAGAAACGTCCGTCAAAAAGGATTTCGAAAGGCAATCCCAAAACCTACAGCAGAATGGATTTATTCACTCTTATGAGGATAAAGTCTGGATAGTTCATGATGAGGACAGACAGGACATTTAATGGACATGTCTAACTTGTCCAGCAGGACATTCGCATATGGACAGACATGGACACACCCCTAAGGGGTGTCCTGTTGTCCAACGTGTCCCACATCTTTCTTGCGCCTGATAAAGGGGAGTTTGTCATTTCTGTCATTGGGGTTCGGGACTTAATTAAAAACTTTGATACTAGAACACACCATACTTCTTATAAGCATCAACCGGATCCATACCATCCATGAGAGCGGAGCGTATTTCAGTTTCAGTACTGGCCTTCACTTCAGTCGCCGTAATCGCTTCTTCTGCCAAGGATCTTGGAATGATAACTGCACCATCAATGTCAGCAAGAACGTAATCTCCACTGACAATTCTGACTCCTCCAATCTCTATTGGTTCACCCATACTTTTTGCAACCCAGCGCCCAACAATATCTTTTGGTGTATTAAATCTACAAAAGGTTGGAAATTCATTTTCTAACAAGAATGAAACGTCACGCGAAGCCCCGTCGACAATGTAGCCGAGAACACCTTTTCTCTTCAGCACCTCCGAGGATAACTCACCCATCAATGCAACTTCATGGGTATTTGGCTGACAAATTAGGACTTTCCCAGAGGGTGCTTTCGATAGAACTGTTGACCATTCAAGCAGGGTTTTATTAGCGTCTTGTCCAACTTCGAAATGTCCATCAATAGTGAATATCTCACCAGCCAATTTTTGGCTAGGAATAAGCGCCGAGATACCTGGTGGGAGTACACAATTATCGTGTCCCATTGAGCGAAGCGCATCATATACAGCACTGGCATAAAGTTGTTCTAGGCGTGTGGTTAAACTGTTCATTTTTAAACTCCTTATAATTTGAGTTAGAAAGTTTTGCTTGTAAGTTTCATATTTTAATCTGGTAAGGCACCCCCCCTTCTAGAGTCACATTCAAGTCTTTGCAAAGAATTCGGTTAACCTATTGCCGGCGTCTTTTAAGATTTTGTGGTCAACTCCAAAACAAACCCTGAGGTAACTTTCAGCACCTAATCCAAAACCAGCGCCTGGTGCGACACCAACATTTGCTTCGCGAAGAATTTGCTTCGCTGACTCCAATCCATCAGTCATTCCGTCAACTGAAAACATTGCGTAAAAAGTAGCTTCAGGTCGGACTATTCTCACTCGTGACACCGTTTCTAAAGAGGAACAAATAATGTCGCGACCAATTTTTGAACGTTGAACAAATTGTTGGATAAACTCGTCGCCCTCATCTAGTGCAGCAATGGCACCATATTGGAGAAATGTGGCTACACTGGTGGTGTTAAACTGGCCCAGATTGTCAAAAACACCTTGCATGCCTTGTGGATAGATCATCCAGCCCAAACGCCAGCCCGTCATACACCAATTTTTTGAAAACGTATTGGTCACAATCAAACGGTCATTAGGCTCCGACAACTGCAAAAATGAGGGAGTGATTTTATCGCTATAGGTAAAGTGGTTGTAAACTTCATCAGAAACCAACCATAAGCCATGCTGACGTGTAAGTTTTAAGAGATGTTCCATCTCTTCTAGCGACAAAACACATCCTGTCGGATTATGGGGAGAGTTAATGTAAATAGCTCGCGTTTTAGGCGTAATCGCAGATGCTATTTTTTCAAGATCCAGTGAAAAACCCTTGGTTTCATCAAAGTCTAGTAAAACATATTTAACTTTACCCCCAACGATCTTAACGGTTTCCCAAACATTCGGCCAAACAGGGCATGGAACGATTACCTCTTCATCAGGCTCTAGTATAGCTTGAAATGCCTGCATGACAGCGCCCATACCTCCGCAAGTTACACTGAACCTGTCAGTAGAAATATTAACGCCCCAATGACGTTTATGATAACGTTGTAGCGCTTCATGCAGCGCCGGAATGCCACGCGAAAACGTGTAACGCGTATAGCCCTGTTCAAGCGCTTTGGTTGCAGCTCTACTAATTACCTCAGGAGTTTTTAAATCACCCTCTCCAATCCACAGCTTTATAACTTTAGGGTTATCACGACCCAGGTCAGCGACCTCTGTAATCTTACTATCCGAAATTGAAATAATGCGCTTAGGGGCATCATTCATCGACCATCTTTCTTTTGCATTTTTCATTATTTTTAGTCCTCTCCCGAGCTCAAACTACAGAATTAATGGCAAAAATTATTGCACTTTGGATAGAGGCCGCAGCAGATCTTGGTCCCATAATTCGATATTGCTGTCCTTCTTTTTTACAAACTAAAAAGCAACTCAAATGTTCCATTCGTGTTGCAGAAATATCACCTTTTTTCATCTTTGAGGTATCCACATTGCAAAGCCTTGTTAGAACTTCAATGCAGTGGAAACCTTCAAGGTCAAACAAACAAAAAGCATCACTTTGCTCGACGACGGTGGCGGTATGACCAAAAAGATTTTTCATCTCTGTTTCAAACTGTCCGTCCCGAGTATAGGGAGACTCAATTATCCAGGTATCTGGTCGGATCCACCTTATAGTTCGTTTACCATGTGCTGAGGATTTAGAAATTTCAGGAAGATCTACCTTCAGAATATTTTTTGCTAATTTATAAAAATCTTTTTGAGGCTCTAAACGCTTCATTAATATAACAAGTGAAAGGTCATTAACTTCTGAGATAGTAATACCATCAAAACGATTAAAGGCCGGATAGTCTTTATTTAGTGGGGTTAATGCATGGATTTTATACACGAAGACGCTCCCCTTCAGTATCAACAAAAACCGGGTTGGTGACTTCAACTTGGACCTCTTCGCCTTGTAATGGGTTAACAGCCCAGATAATTTCCCCTTTTCGACTTTCGCCATTTTTTAGAAACCCGAGCCCAATCGTACTTTTTAAGTTGGGCGAATAGGCAACAGAAGTAACGTGTCCTTGACTTTCCGCTTCGCCAGTTTTTTCTTGCAGATTGACCAGATGGGATCCGGCTACTAATGAAACCTTCCCTTCCAATTGCCTCAGCCCAACTAACATCGGACCGCTGGGATCACTTAAAACATCTCTTTCGCTGAGTACGTTTCCAATACTGTCTTTCGTTTTGTTGACCATACGTCCAAGTCCCAGGCTCAGCGCAGTAGTCTGCCCATTGATTTCAGCACCCGTTGCATGACCTTTTTCAATTCGCATTACGTTCATGGCCTCGATACCATAAGGAACTGCATTTAATGGCTCTCCTAGTTCTATCAAGATGCGCATCACTGAATCACAGAACCTTGGTGGAAGCGCGAGCTCGTATGCAAGGTGGCCAGAGAACGAGATCCGGAACAAGCGCGCAGGCAATCCATCACAAATGGTAAGCTCACTATTGGCCATGAATGGAAATGCATCATTCGAAATATTAAAACCAGGGTCGATAATTTTTTCCAGTAGCCGCCGTGAATTTGGGCCGGCTATGGCAATTTGTCCCCAGGCTTCGGTTATCGATTGTACTTGAACATCGAGTTCGGGCCACAAGCACTGGCGGACAAATTGCATGTTCTGATAAACGAGCGCCGCATTCATTGTCGTAGTAGTTACTATGAAACGGTCATCAGCCAGCCGAGCAACGGTACCATCGTCATAGGCAATACCGTCTTCACGTAACATTAATCCATATCGACATTTGCCAACAGACAATTTGGCCATGGCATTAGTATAGATCTTATTGAGAAATTCAGCAGCTCCCGAACCCTGAACGTCAATTTTTCCAAGCGTGGATACATCCGCAATACCGACCGAGTTGCCCACAGCCAAGACCTCTCGATCTACCGATTGACGCCAATGAGTTTCGCCAGGCAAAGCATACCACTGTGCTCTAAGCCAATTCCCAACTTCGGTGAATGCCGCTCCATTCTCTTCATTCCATTTGTGGAAAGGGGTTTTGCGTACAGGCCTATAGTGTATTCCTACCGAACGACCGGCCATAGCCCCAAGAGCCACAGGCGTGTAAGGTGGACGAAAACTTATACTGCCGGTGTCTGGGATTGTTCGCTCCGCCAATTCCGCAGCAATGGCTAGCCCAATGACATTTCCAGTTTTGCCCTGATCTGTTGCCATTCCAAGCGTGGTGTAGCGCTTGATATGTTCCGAAGCGCTAAAATTCTCCTGAATAGATTGTTCGATATCTTTGACAGTCACATCGTTTTGCTGGTCGATCCAGGCACGACCTTTCCCCTCACCAACATACCAGAATGGTGATAGATTTAGCGCCGCATCTTCTGCCGTGGGCAGATTTTCAGATTTTGCCTCAATGCCAAGATCAT
>Ga0115558_1000836_pt1 | contig 19396 bp, 18 predicted proteins | sample COGITO_mtgs_1104_4_FD_87279 | JGI IMG/M metagenome (GOLD analysis project Ga0115558, IMG submission 87279) | Pelagic marine microbial communities from North Sea - COGITO_mtgs_110426 | ecosystem: Environmental > Aquatic > Marine > Epipelagic | place: Germany:Helgoland, sampling site Kabeltonne... | reverse complement strand
CAATTGGATGCAGAATTAGCAGAAAAGACATGGCTAGTAAGCGAACTCACTCCGGAAGTTATTTTTGACACTACCATAGCGGACAAAGATCTCTGGAAGCATGCGATCAAGAGTGTAGGAGGAAAAGATGCGCTACTAGCGAATTCACCAGAGGACCCATTCCTCAACTAAAAAAATATCTTTGTAGGCGTACAAACTAAGATTAAAATGGATACAGCATTAATACATACACACAGCATACTCAGATGGGCAGTACTACTCTTTGGGTTATATGCCATTACGAAATCTGCTAGAGGAGTGTTATACAAGCAGGAGTATACCCCACAGCACAATATGGCAGCGACCCTGTTTATTGCGAGTGTGCACTTACAGATAGTGCTCGGCTTACTGCTCTATGTAGCTCGAGGTTGGGCTGCTAACCTGGGTAAGATGGGCGAAATTATGGGGGACAGTGTACAGCGTTTCTGGACAGTAGAGCATGCCTTTGGGATGATTCTAGCTGCAGTACTCATTCAGGTAGGCCGTACTAAATCTAAAAAAGCGACGGATGCAGCCAAGAAGCATAAAACTGCATTGATATTTTTTACCATAGGGATACTTCTTATACTTGCGATGATACCTTGGCCATTTAGAGGTGCGATAGGAGCAGGTAGAGATTTATTGCCATTTTAAAAATAGATAAAAAGATGAAACACGATACGCTGCTAGAAGTAGCAGAGATACTGGGAAATGGATACAAGTGCTATGTGAAACTAGCGGATGAGTCCGTTCATACAGCAGATACGGTAAGTTTAGAAGATCAAAAAAGCGATGCTTATCAGGAGTTTGTGCCACTAGAAGGCGAAGTTACTTTTGGTATAATGGAGCGATACACGGCTAGTGTGTCAGATTTCGAGAAGCAAAGCGAACTTATGGAAGCACTGAGCTTTGACCAGCCATTTCTTAACTTTAAGAGAAAAGCATATGCCATAGGTTTAGCTGACGAATGGCTACCCTACAGAGCTGAGGCAATAGCTAAGATATTGGCAGACCGTAAATAAACCCTTAGCGTATTTTTACGTTGAGGACCTTCTTGCCTTCTATATAACCTTCTAGCAAATCACCCGAAGCTACTGGTCCTACACCTGCAGGAGTCCCGGTGAAGAGGAGATCACCTATTTTCAGCGTAAAGTATTGGGAGCAATGCTCTATGATGTGCGGTATGTCGTGAATCATTAGCGACGTATTCCCATCTTGCACTACCTCTCCATTCTTTTTTAGTTGAAAGTGTAGGTGGTTAATGTCATAGTCTGCTACAGATAAGAATTCGCCCAATACAGCACTTTGGTCAAAGGCTTTGGCTTTTTCCCAAGGGAGGCCTTTGGATTTCAGCTCACTCTGGACATCACGAGCAGTGAAATCTATTCCTACGGTGAAATCAGTAAAATATTTTGAAGCAAACCGAGGTTCTATATTCTTACCCAATCTATCGATACGCACGACCACTTCTAGCTCATAATGTACGTCTGAGGTCCAGTCTGGTATGTAGAAAGCGTCGCGCTGTCTGAATACTGCCGAGTCTGGCTTCATAAAGATGACGGGTTCTTTTTGTACTTCGTTACCTAACTCTGCTGCGTGTGCAGCATAATTTCTTCCAATACAGATGATTTTCATTTAAAAAAAGTTCTTTTGCAAAAGTAATATAATGCTAGACCCCGCCGAACTTCTATATGCCTACTCTCAAGGTTATTTTCCGATGGCCGTGCCCGAGGATGATAATGAGATCTTCTGGTTTAAGCCAGATATGCGTGGTATTATTCCACTAGAGACTTTTCATGTTTCTAAAAACCTAAAGCGCTTGTATAAGCGTGGTCATTTCGAGCTGCGAATAAACGGAGATTTTGAAGGAACCATGCGCGGGTGTGCAGCACGTGAAGATACTTGGATTAGTGAAGATATCATCGCATCATACTGCAAACTCAATGAGATGGGCTACGGCTTTAGTTTCGAAACATGGCGGGAAGGCCAGCTGGTGGGTGGTCTGTACGGCGTAGCTATTGGTAAGGTATTTTTTGGCGAGAGTATGTTTCATACGGAGACAGATGCCAGTAAGATAGCATTGGTATTCTTAGTTGAGTTTTTAAAAGAAAATGATTTTAGACTGCTGGATACACAATATATCAATGACCACTTACTGCAGTTTGGAGCTAAGGAAGTGCCTAATGAGGAGTATGAAGAAATGCTAGCACAAGCGTTAGAATAATAGGTATAACGCGATGAACTTATCTTTGCGGTATGGCTAAAATAACTGAAGCACAGTTTTGGGTAGACCTACTACAAAAAATCTTCAAAGCTTGGGCTAAAGATCAAGGTATACGCACATCACCAAAGACTTGGAATCAACACGTAGTGCCACACGAAAAAGGATGGGCTATAAAAGGAGAAGGTAATTCTCGCTATACAGATACGTTTAGAAAACAGAGCACCGCTATACGAAGAGCGAAGCGGATAGCAAAGAACCACAACGCAGCGGTAGTTATACATAGAGCAGACGGCGGAATAAGAGATAGAATTAGCTATGCCAAGTAAAGTAGAAGAAGTTCTAGAAGGGCAAAGGGAGTATTATAAATCAGGTGCTACTAGATCGCTAAAGGCACGCAAAGAGATATTACGTAAGCTAAGGCGCGTACTACAAACAAATGAAAAGAAGTTGTATTCGGCTATATATGCTGATTTTAAAAAATCTGAATTTGAAACGTATGCTACTGAGCTAGCTTTAGTATATCATGATATAGATGAGGCAGTGAGTAAGCTAGATAATTGGGCACTTAAAAAGCATGTTACTACGAATCTACTAAATCAGCCAGCCAGTAGTTATATTGTCCCTGAACCACTAGGAGTAGCCTTAGTGATAGGTGCGTGGAATTATCCTTATTACTTATCCCTGGCGCCCATAGTAGCAGCTATATCGGCAGGATGTTCTGTAGTACTTAAGCCTAGTGAGCTGCCTGAGCGAACTAGTGCGGTGATGGCTCGACTTATAAATGAAAATTTTGATGCTGGCTTACTGCAAGTCATTGAAGGAGGTGTACCAGAGGCTACAGAGTTACTTCATCAAAAGTGGGATAAGATCTTTTTCACAGGTAGCAGCACCGTAGGCAAAATAGTTTACAAAGCTGCCGCTGAGAACCTAACTCCTGTGACACTAGAGTTAGGAGGTAAGAGTCCAGCACTAGTGACGGCTAGCTGTAATTTAGGTGTTACCGTAAAAAGATTAGTATGGGCTAAATTTCTCAATGCGGGGCAGACGTGTATAGCTCCTGATTATGTGCTGGTAGATAAGAGGATAGCGGATGAGTTTGTTGATAGGGTAAGAAAAGAAGTGTTAAAGGCTAACTATGATACGGCAAATGATAATTATGTACAGATTATTAATGAGCGAAATATGGATAGAATAGCTGCGCTTATAGCTACGGACAAGGTGGTGCTGGGGGGTGAGGTCGATAAGGTATTACGTACTATTCAACCTACGGTATTGTACCCGAGTAGCGCAGACGATGCTGCTATGCAAGAAGAGATATTTGGGCCTGTATGGCCGATTATACCTTATGATACACTCGAAGATGCGTATGATATTATTGCCAATTTCGAAAAGCCGCTAGCCGCATATATCTATTCAAATAAGAAGAGCGAGGTGGATATATTTATGGAAAAAGTTACTTTCGGTGGAGGGGCGGTGAATGACTCTGTAATGCATATCGTTAATAGTTACTTACCTTTTGGAGGAGTAGGTGCCAGTGGCATGGGGGCATATCATGGAGAGGAAGGATTTAGATCATTTTCTAATTATAAAAGTATACTGGATAAGCCTACTTGGTTAGAGCCTAATATTAAGTATTCCCCGTATTCAAAAACCAAGTTTAAGTGGATAAAAAGGCTTTTTCAATGGTCATAAAAAAGCACAAGTATCCACTTTATAGACGTGCTTTTAGTAAAAGTATATTAGGAACTATCTTAATTTATGCTCTACTAGGTAGTAGAATGCAGCTCTATTTTTCATTTTGATACCTGCACCACCCATTTGCTCCGCTACTGCTATAACTGCAGCAGCTCCTTTTGGCTTGTCAGCTACACCACAATGCTTTTCTACAAAATTTTTACGTACGGTCTCTAACTCATTCGGGTCGGTGGCAGATACAAAGATTGCATCTCTGTGGCCTACGATTGTCTTTAGTCTATCCACGATGTTATCTAATTTTGCGCTGTCTATAGTTACACCTACTTCTTTAAGTTGAGCTACTGCTTGTTCTCTGAAATTCGCTACTGCTTCTGACATTTTTTACTTTTTAGTATAGTTCAATTCGGCTACCTGACCATATGTTATTCCCGCTATGTTTTGAGTGACTACTGCACTGTCGTCTACTTGGAGCACCATTTGTATATCAACAGTGGCATTCGTAGAATCCATAAATAAAGGTTCTACAGTATATTTAAGGGAGTCTAAGCCTTCTAAGATCATCTCCACATCATCGAAATCATAGTCTATATTCTGAGCACTAGATGCTGGCAATTGCAGCACTATATCATCGTTTCTATATACATTAAAAGACGAAATATTACTGCCATCACTCACGTTGAATAAAATGCTCGGCTGTATGGTATTCGAAGCTGCTTTTTTAGATTCTGGCTGCTTACAGCTAGCCACCAAGGCAACTATGGAGATAATATAAAGTGTCTTTTTCATTTGGTAAAGGTACAACAAAAGCAATTTACCAAAAGACAGAGTTGCCATCATCAAGTGTTTTAGCATCTTGGGTCGGAGGAGTTCCATACATATACCTAATGCCAAATCGGAACCCCTGCGAAGATCCAGAATTTGACTGAGTAAAGTCTTTAGAAATTGAATGAATCGTATGCATATTTCGCTCTAGGTGGATATTCCACTTACAGTGAATATTCATTTTTATGCCTATCTGTGCTCCACCGCATATCTCAAAGTATTCAGCCGCTATTCGGTCTGAATAAGAGGTGCCATGGATAGTAAAGTAATTACTCCGTGCATTTGGATCTGCTACCTTCGCGTCTGGATTTGTATAGAGGTACCCATTAAGAGGCAATCTCAATGAACTGTATAATGATGCATAGGCTTTAAATCTTCTTAAAAATGATGGAGAGCTATAAGTAATCTTAGGAGAATATCCCAAGTGAGAAGTCTTTAACCTATAGTCTCTGTAGTCGTAGTCGAAATTAGGATTTGGAGTTTGGTCAAAATAAGCAATGTTTCTTCTTTTTAGTTCAACGTCGTGAGCGACTTCAATATGCCGTTTCCAAATTTTATCTGAGAGATAAAATGGACGTAGTACAAACCCAACAGTAAATAAACTGGGTACATCAAACCCCCAATCGTTTATTTCAGTATTCTCTAATGTAGAAGCTCTATAATTTTCTGATGGGAAGCTTACTAAACTTGGTAATTTATTGTCATAGGCTTGCGAGTGAATGGAGTTCCCTATCCTAAAATCATACCCATGTAAATACCAGTTTTTACCCAGGAAATTTACCTCTTTTACCTGTGCATTGGAAAAGTATCCGAGTGTCATCACGAATAATAGGAAGAGGTTTCGCATGCGGCTATAACGCTAAACTAGATGATGCTATTATACGGCAAGCACAGGAACCTCTCTAGGCTTCTCAGACTGTACCCGTTCTATGATTGCTTTCAGGTGCTCAGGAGTAGTGCCGCAGCATCCCCCTACGATGTTTAAGAATCCACTACTGGCAAACTCACCTACTACCTTACTCATGCTCTCAGGCGTTTCATCGTATTCGCCAAATTCATTTGGCAATCCAGCATTGGGGTGGGCAGATACTCTACACCACGCTTTGTCACTAAGTTCTTTGATAAATGGACGCATCTGATCTGCTCCTAGCGCACAGTTTAGTCCTATACTAAGTGGCTTTGCGTGACTTACACTGTACCAAAATGCTTCAACCGTTTGCCCACTAAGTGTTCTGCCACTGGCATCTGTGATGGTTCCACTGATCATAATAGGAGTGTCTATCTCCAGTTCGTCTTTTACTTCCAGTAGCGCAAATATGGCTGCCTTACAGTTGAGTGTATCAAACACCGTTTCTATCAAAAATATATCTACTCCGCCTTTAGCCAAAGCGGTTGCTTGCTGCTTATAGGTAGCCACTAGGTCGTCAAAACTCACAGCTCTAAATCCAGGATTATTGACATCAGGGCTTAGCGATGCGGTTTTATTCGTAGGACCCATGCTTCCTGCTACGAAACGAGGTTTGTCTGGGTTGATGGCAGTATATTCGTCTGCTGCGGCACGTGCGAGCTGAGCAGAAACTAGGTTTAACTCATCTACCAAAAACTCCATATGGTAATCTGCCATGCTTACTGCAGTGCTATTAAATGTATTGGTTTCTATGATATCTGCCCCAGCGTCTAAAAACTCCTTGTGTATCTGGCTTATAATAGCGGGCTGAGTGATGCTCAGCAGATCATTATTGCCTTTTAGATTATGTGCATAGTCAGAGAATCTTTCGCCGCGATACTGCTCCTCGGTAAGCTTGTGCTTCTGGATCATCGTACCCATCGCTCCATCTAAAAAGAGGATTCTGTCTTCCAATAATTTTTCTATTCTATGCATGCTACGAAGATACTATTTTGGTATAAAAACGTACGAAGTTACTAACGCTTACATCTTCAAATTTTGGAGGCTCCTAGTGCATCTCAACGCACAGCGATATTTTACTGAACCTATGCGAAGACTAAATGCAGTGTAGATAAGTGATTTTACTTTATTTTTGACCGATATGAATGGTCCTGCACTACTAAAAAGATGCACAGTATTGTGTTTACTACTTTCTGTTAGTCTCGCTACTTTAGCACAAAATACAAAGACAAAATGGGATAGCCTTAATACTGATGGAATAGGTATGCGAAGTGTAGGCCCAGCTTTTATGACTGGGCGAATAGCGGATATAGCCATAGATCCTAAAGATGAAAATCACTACTTAGTAGGGGTAGCTTCAGGTGGAGTGTGGGAAACCAAAAATGCCGGGATTACCTTTAAGCCTATTTTTGATAAACAGAAGGTATATAGTATCGGCTGCATCACTATGGATGCTAATTCGGGACATATTTGGGTTGGTTCTGGTGAGAATGTAGGGGGTAGACATATCAGTTATGGTGACGGAGTATACCTTAGTAAAAACGGAGGAAAGTCTTGGGAAAATAAGGGACTGAAAACCTCAGAACACATATCTAAAATAATAGTCCATCCTACAAATCCAGATATCGTGTGGGTAGCCAGTCAAGGTCCGTTATGGAGTTGCGGTGGTGAGCGTGGAGTCTATCTCACTACGGACGGAGGAAAGAAATGGAAGCGAACCCTTGGTGATGCAGACTGGACTGGAGCTACAGACCTAATCATAGATCCTAGAGACCCGAATGTACTGTATGCCGCTACGTGGGAGAGACACCGTACGGTAGCTGCATACTTAGGTGGGGGCCCTAATACAGCTATCTATAAAAGTACCAATGGAGGGGAAGACTGGATACGATTAAAAACAGGACTTCCAAGTGGGAATATGGGGAAAATTGGACTTGCCATTTCTCCACAAAATCCAGATGTAATTTATGCAGCTATTGAGTTAGACTTAAAGAAAGGGGGATTTTATAAGAGTAAAAATAGAGGGGCCAGCTGGACCAAGCAGTCTGATATGGTTTCAGGGGGTACTGGACCTCACTATTATCAAGAGATTTATGCCAGTCCACATCAGTTTGACAGAGTTTATTTCGCTAATAATTACTTGAAAGTAACGGAGGATGGAGGAAAGACCTTCAAGGATGTAGGTCGAAAATACAAACACGTCGATAACCATACTGTAGTCTTCAGACCAAGTGACCCAGACTACTTAATGATAGGCACAGACGGAGGGGTGTATGAGAGTTTTGACTTAGCAGCAGAGTGGAGACATATGGGGAATCTGCCGATTACTCAGTTTTACAAACTGGCGGTGGATGATGCAGCACCGTTTTATAATATTTATGGAGGTACACAGGATAATAATACACAGGGTGGTCCTAGCCGCACAGATAAACAGTCAGGCATTACTAATGGAGATTGGAGCATAGTGCTTGGTGGAGATGGACATCAGCCAGCCACTGAGCCAGGTAATCCGAATATCGTCTATGCACAGAGCCAGCAAGGATATTTTGCAAGACTCGATATGGCCACGGGTGAGCGTGTAGCTATACGCCCACAGCCCGGAGCGGGAGATGGATTTGAGCGGTACAATTGGGACGCTCCTATATTGGTCAGTTCGCACGATCCAAAACGCGTATATGTCGCATCACATCGACTCTGGAGATCAGATAATAGAGGAGACTCTTGGGATACATTGTCGCCTGATCTGACTAGAAATGAAGAGCGACTTTCACTTCCTATCATGGGCAAGCAGCAGAGCTATACCAATCCTTGGGACCTGTATGCGATGAGCACGTACAATACAATCACGAGCATAAGTGAAAGCCCCAAAAATGAAAACCTACTGTACATAGGTACGGATGACGGGCTAATTCAAGTATCTGAGGATGGCGGTAAAAACTGGAAAGTGACAGATGTGAAAGCACTCCCTGGCGCTCCTAAGCGAGCGTATGTGAATGACATAAAAGCAGATCTGCATGATGAAAATACAGTGTATGTAGCTTTAGATAATCACAAAACAGGAGACTATGCTTCGTATTTATACGTGAGTAAAAACAAAGGAAAGTCGTGGAAGTCAATATCTAGTAATCTGCCTAAGAATCATTATGTATGGCGAATAGTGCAAGATCATGTAAAGCCAGAATTACTCTTCATAGGTACAGAGTTTGGGCTTTTCTTTAGTCCAAATGCCGGCGAAACATGGAAGCAACTGAAAAGCGGATTGCCGACGATATCATTCAGAGACTTAGCGATACAGAAGCGTGAAAATGATTTGGTAGCAGCTAGTTTTGGTAGAAGTTTCTATATCCTAGATGATTACAGTTTTCTCCGAGAGGTAGATGAAGATTTACTGGAAGAAGAAGCGAAGCTATTTCCGCTGCGAGCAGCAGATCTATTTCTGCCAAAGGCAGACGGCAGACAAGAGAGTGGCTCACTAGGAGGGCAGCACTTTGTAGGAAAGAACCCTGAATACGGAGCAGTATTTACGTATTACCTCAAAGAAACACAGGAAACAAAAGCGGCTATTCGAAGTAAAGAGGAAAAGAAACTGACTAAAAATGAAAGAGATATTCCATTCGTAGGGTGGGAAGAGCTGGAAGCAGAGCAAAATGAGAATAAAGAGGAGCACTGGATTGTGATAAAAGACAGTAGGAATAAAGTAGTCCGAAGTTTTAAGGTAGCATCAGGTAAGGGGTTTCACAGAGAAGCATGGAATCTCAGATACTCCTCGGCCTATGCCATAGGAGAAAATGAGAAAGATAATGGGAATAAATCAGACGGATTTTTAGCTCCAGCGGGGACGTACTCTGCTACGCTGTACAGGCGAATAAATGGTAAAGCTACACAGCTAGATAAGCCAGTTGTTTTCCAAGTAGAATCACTGTATAAGAGCACGCTGGCAGGAAAGTCTGAGGCGGAGAAAGATGCCTTTGAGAAAGAGTATATAGCTACTGTAGACCAGCGAGGAGACCTAATGACAACCTATCGAGAGCAGAAGCGTAAAGTAGAAACACTACGCGTAGCAGCACAGCGCTTGCCTGCGTCTTTTGGTGTGGTGGATGCAGAGCTCTTGAAGCTACAAGAAGCTATACGGGCAATGGATAAGATGCTCTACGGAAATACAGCCAAAGCTGCGATAGGGGAAAAAGATATGCCGACACTCAATGATCGTATATGGGCAGCAGCAGGGGCACTTTACGGGAGTACGTATGGACCTACAGGCACTGCCCAGGCAAGTCTAGCGATAGCTAAAAGTATGCTACGTGATATCGAGCAGCAAGTTACTCACCTGGATACTCAGATTAACGATACGTATCAAAAACTGAGAAAACTGGGAGCTCCTGAGATTAGGGGAATGGAGTAAGTGGGTGAAGGTACAGGAGTACTGAAGGTTAGCTGTGCTGGTGACACTAGAGGGTGTTTAAGGATGATATAGTTCTCTAAACGGTTGAACTTGGAGGGGTAGCTGCTCGCGACAATGGGTAGTGTAGCAAACGTGTTGGTTGTATTTTCTCTCATCCATAAGTCCCTTATATTCATACCTCAAACTATTTATTCAAAACCCATTTCAGGCTAAGTAGTACATCGTAGCGTGTACATTGGTGGCGTTAAATCGAGTAAAATGGTAAATATGCAGCATACGTGTGGTAAACGTGTTGGTGTAGCACATTATATAAAATATGGAAGAGCAAAAAATGGGAAACAACGATATAGATGCTCTAGTTGTGGCAAAAGTTTTGTTGATTCTTATACGTGAAATAGGGATTTTAAAAGAACGTCTAATTTGATAGTGTAGAAAAGTATCAATTGTTTCAAAACCTGTATATTTGGTCAGTTGATTAGCTCCCGAACATATCCTCTAAAAAGACTGCAACAGCGTGATATGGATTACTATTCATTTGGGATGGGAATCAAAGAACGCGAATGGAAGGACTCTAACTTTAGTTATAGATTTGCCTTCAACGGGCAAGAACGCGACGATGAGGTTAGTGGTGAGGGCAACTCGTACACCGCAGAGTTCTGGCAGTATGACAGCAGACTAGGTCGAAGGTTTAATCTAGACCCACTTATGGGTAAATACCCATGGCAATCTGCATATGCTTGTTTTAATAATAATCCTCAATATTTTATGGACTCTAAAGGTCTCGAAGGCGAAGAGGGCAACAAAGAGGTCCAGAAACATAATGTAGCGAGTGGCGAAACGCTAAGTGGAATTGCACAAAAATATCACACTTCGGTAGAGAACCTTGCTAAATGGAATGACATTGAAGATGTCAATCGTATTGATGCAGGAGCCAGCTTAATTGTATCTGACCCGTCTAGACCTGCAAATAATGCAGCGTTTGAAAGCTACCCTGCGGTAAAACCATCGACTGGATGGTTAGTTGATACAAAAAATGTTGATGCTGACGGAAATGTGTTGAATACTCCCACCGAAATGACTGTTTCAAATGGGGCAGACTTAGCGATCGCATCTATTGTTAACTTTGATATTGCAAACCTATCTGGAGGTCTTTTGGTAGCTGTTCAATCTGATCCAGATATGACTGCATATCAAGTTGAAATATTTAATACTGTAAAGAGTGATCCTCGCTACGGTAAAGAAGCATTTTATATAACTGGTTTTGACGTTCGAGAATTTGGAGGCAAACGTGGTTCTGGAGATGAGTGGTTTAGCGGTGGAGAAAACGATCCAGTTTTAAAGAAAGAAACTTGGCAGGTTGGTGCTAATCAGCTTACATGGGCTTTGCGACATGCAACCGTCAAATATTGGGCAGAAGTATCACACGACGGAACGATAACAATACAATACAGACTTTACGACACCTTAGATTTAAGTGGAAATGAAGGTAGATCCGGGACTTACAATACTATATCAGAGATCGGTGGCTACTTATATCATGACATAGGTGGGGGGAATAAGAATTTACAAACTAGAGGACAATGGTCAATATCAAGATAAAATTACAAATACTAATACTCTTTATGTTTATTTCATGCGGAAAGTCAAGCAAAGACGTAGCGAGTTCGACAGAAAATGATCAGAACTTCTATTTTTCAAGTAGAGAGGGCGATTTGTACAGAATTCCATTAATCGAACCGATTCAAGTTATTTCAACAAATGGCATAGGATCGAACTGGATTCTGGAATTACCATACCAACAAGTAAAAAACAAAAAAAATATTGAAGTTAGTTCGGTTAGTATAGTTGATTCTTTAATAATTGTTTATTCTAAATCTACATACTTTCCTGGTACAATGACTGAGGCTTGGCTGCTAATTAATACAAAAGCCAAAACTGAAAATGTGTACCAAATAAGAAGCGACTACGAAAATAGACTTACAGAAATAGGAATTAAAGAACCACAATTGAGAGATGTGAATCAATTATACCTTGAATTTAAACAAACACTTAAGCTCCGCTGGTAGTGTACCGTTTCCTGGCTGATTAGAGTATGAGCGAAGCGATAATTTGAATCTTCTTTTAAGAAGGCTGAGTTTATTCATTGAGTGTTCGCTTTTATAGGTATTTATCTATTCGCTATCGCTCGGGTGTAACTTAAGCAGGGCAGGCTAGGTAGTAGATAGAAGCAGGAATTAAGGTCATAAGAATCTGTCGTCCGACTAATACAGAAAAAAGCATAATACAAAGAAAAATGGGACTAATTACATTGAATGGATGAATACTACTCTTCGTTGTCACTTGAAGAGACTCAATAGAAAAACCGATAGCTTATAGCAAGAGTCTGGCAATGCTAAATGCTTGCTTGATCATATACTTCTGGGGAAACATGAAAGAGAATGTACTGATATAAAACTTTAACAATTTAATAAATAATACTATGAAAAAAACAATGAAAATTTTAAGTGCAATAGTCCTAATGACTTTAGTTGCACCATCCGCAAAAGCACAATCCGTTTGGGGGAAGAGTTACTCATCTACTAACGTGATTTATGAAGGCAAGGGAACTCTAAATCCGTTTAATAATTCTTTTATCACAACGGGTAAGATTCAAGGAATGGGAGGAGCCCAAGACGCATTTCTATTACAGACTAATCAGGCCGGAAACATAACTTGGCAGACAGCTATTGGAGATAACATATTCTTTTGGGAAGGGAGAGCTGTAAAAACAACATCCTCGGGCGATTACATAGTAGTTGGCCGCACAACTAAGGGACAGGATTCATCAGGTTTACGAGATAGTTTCTGTAATATAGTCCAGCCCTATCATAACGCATTTATCGCACATATCACCCCTGGACTTCCATTTATTAATTGGTCTCATGTATTTGGAGACTCTGCACTAAATGACGACGCAATAGAAGTTATAGAAGACCTACAAGGAGATTTTGTGGTTGTAGGCTCCACTGGTGGTAAGCTATCTGGGGGTACCTGCGCTTTTACAGACTCTTGTGTGTTTAATACATATCCTGTTTATAGTGATACTTGTTATTTCGTAGACTCTTGTTGTTACGGAGATAGTTGTTTTATCGGAGACTCCATTTGCCTGCCAGGAGACACGTGCTGCATTACAGACACTATTTGTATTAGGGATACATCTTATGTTACAGATACTATTTGTTACAGAGTAAGACTTCCACAAAGCTATCATGACTACTCATCTGTATTAGTTGCAAAATTTGATCCTTCAGGGAATGTGGTTTTCAATAGAAAGTACCAAGAATACGGTATGTATGATAGAGGTGTAAGTATAATAGATGACAATTCCACTAATTCTTACAAGGTGCTTGTTAATAGAAGAGGATCGCATCAATCAAATAGGTATTTCCCAATGATTATGGATATTGATTATAATGGTAATCCTATAAATTTCATGAATTATGACCAGTACTATAGTTTAGATAGAATACCTACAGAGTTAGTAGCTTTCAATGGGACTCATATTGTTACAGGGTACTTAAATGACACTGCAAGGAATCCGTATACGAGTTTCTTCATAGCGGTAGACCCAGTCCAGCTAAATAGTTTAAGCTATGCAGAAATAGGTCACGATTATCTAAATCTCATAAACAAAGGTATGATTGTGGACTCAAATGATTTGGTGATTTCTTGTGATGTTTGGCAGTTTGATAAATCACCACAATGGAGCAGTATTGATATGTATAAAGTTACATATTCTACTTTGAATCAGTTCCAGATGGTTTCACTTATCAGTGGGGCTAACATATCACACAATGTAATGTATGCAACAGAAAAGAATACTAGTTTATGCCAGTATAATGATATAGACACTATGGGTGTTTCTGTTAGTGGGTATCACTTATTTGGGGAGCGTGGTGTTCATTTTAAAATTGATGCTATAGGACAAGGGATGTGTTCTAGCTATGATTCTATTTCTTTAGTTAACCTATCTATTGTCGAGATGCCATCTGGTTTAAATGTCAGTACTCTCTCAATTTTCAGTTCAGCAACATTAACAGCCCCAAGCATCGTTGAAGTAGAAAGATGTGATACGATAGTAATTCCATTTGCACCAAGAAGAATCGCAAGAGTCGAAGAGCACTCAGAAGACAGAGTTGCGGTTTATCCTAACCCTGCAAACAATAAATTATATATATCACCACTGGATTCTAAGATTAGTTCAATATCCATGCTAAACTCTCAAGGTATACTAATGAATACAATGCTAATTGAAGGTTCCAACGAAGTAGATTTAAAGAATGTTTCAGACGGCTTATATTACATTATAATTGGCTTAGAAAATGGAACAATCCAAACAACCAAAATCATTGTGGTTCACTAACAATAATAAACTAAGTTATTAAATAGGCTGTAGATTAATTTTTGCAGCCTATTTAATTACTTTAAAAGGTGAAAATAGGGTTCTGTCCTAACAATGGGGAGTACTTAAATTTAAGTCTTTGGCATTTTAAGATAAGTTGGAATCTGCTGATTTTAAATCCTGACAGATGTAATGCGATAGAACCAAATAAAAAGTATATTTTCCCAAAGTTAAAAGAAACCAAAAACTAAATTTATGAAAAGATCAGGCCAACTAATAAAATCACTTGTGTATGGAATAGCGATATGTTTTTCACTGGACTCAGCCGTAGCACAAAACTATGAATTGAAATTGGGGGGAATATACGAAGGAGTGCCTAGCATCACAAAAATTTTGCATGCTTCTTCTGAAGAAATCATTGCCAAAGAAAACAGACAAGTACTGAATTCAATGAGCGGGGAAGCGTTGTTTAGAATACTCCGTTTCGAAAATTTAAAGCGTACTAATCAGTCTGAAGAATTTAATTATCACGAGAAATTTTATAAAAACCCAAAGAATACTGAATATTTATTTGGGACGAATTATATAAGGAGAGAGAATTACAATAAAAAAAAGAAAATTAGTACGCTATCCTTAACTCCACTGGATAACCGATTACAAGAATTACCAAATCGCCAAATTATGATTTGGGAACAACCGAGATCAAAGACGGAAATGCTTTGGCACAGGGGGTTTTATTCTTCTGAATCTGGAAAAAAAACAGTGCAAATTGCCCAACTAGCCAATTGGTCAGTCAAAGAGGCTACATATTACGTCAGGATGTTTGATGATGAGTGGAATATCCTCTGGTCACATGAAATCATTACGGATATGGAACATCCTCAAGCCAACAGAATATTTAATGTCGTTGTCTCTGAAAATGGAGCTGTTGCTTTACAGGTAGAAGTTTCTGACCCTCGAACCGAAGGTGCCAAGACCTTTTATTGTTTATTAAATGAAAATGGGGTAGTCTTTAATAAGGAACTAGAGATCCCTTCAAAAATGTATCCGTCTTGGTTTAAAATGAAATTCAATGGCGGAAAATTAGTAATAGTCGCAGCATTTTCTAAAAAAATTAAAAGCATAGGAGGCGAAGTGTACAGCAATAATCTAATAAGTGAGATTTTGATACAAAAATTTGATGCATTAACTGGCGATGAAATGTTTAAAGTGAAGCCAAATAATGTTGATTTCAAACTTGATTTAAATGTAACTCGTTTAAATAAATTAGACTATTGTAAACTTCAGTTTGTTGACATTCAATTTGATTCAGAAGAGAATATTCTTCTTTTTGGAGAATATAAATATGATTATTCTATTGGTGAAAATAGCTACATAATGGGAGGAGATATTTACCTATTAAAATTGAACGATGAGGGAGACGTTTTATGGGATCAGCAAATATTTAATCGGGAAAGTAAAAATTATTTCAACCACCTAGTGACTACTACCGGTTACACTTATTTAATTCATAATTTAGACAAGCGGTACTTAAACAAAAGCAATTCAGCTAAAGAGATTGATGAAATTGAAAGTGATGGTGAGCCATTCAGTATGGAGAACGGGTGTATTGCTCTTACTACAATCAGTCCATCAGGAGAAGTAAAAACAGAAGTATTAGTAGACCATAGTAAAACGGGTAAGTCCACATCTGTAACCAGTATACCTGCTGTTAGAGTAGCAGACAACCAATGGGTATTTTTACTTCAATCAAGCATCGACAACGGTGTCGGTGTCAAAAAGCAAACCACCCACGCCTATCGATTTGCTAAATTATTGATCGACTAAATCATTAGTAACAGTATTGGGGATTGTGAATCCTTCATTCACTTACCAATGGAACACTATAATTATACGAACTATACTTTTACTAAACCACTGTGGTGGCAATGACTGTAATTTGGAGTCAAATTCAGAGCATAGTAACGAAAAACGAGCAAACATAAAAGAGGGTTAATCTGGATAAACCTTCCGATTCGGATCTGTCGCATTAATTTGACTCCTTTGATACCCATCCTGATGCTGTTTTATATACTCATCCTACAAAAGTTTACGAGTAACACCAGGCTTTTTTAAGCTTTTTATCCTTGTAACGGAAAAAGTGATACAGATCTCCAAGCTTGTCTATTGAAGGCTTGGGTATATGTTCTTGCAGCAGCTGGTGCAAATCAGCTCCTGTAATGCCAGAAAACCCGCTGGACTTAATGGAAGTGACTCCAACTTTTGAAGATAAGTTTTAACTGTATTACGCGACAAACCTGTGCTGCATGAAATCTTTGGCTTACTGGCTGATTCTATGTGCAGCCTAATCAATGTCTTTAGTTTACTCATTGCTATTGGTTTATTTGCCATTTGCTTACATTTTATGCAAGCAAGTAAGCTTATTTCCAACAGCCTAAAAATGATCTTTTACAGGGTGGTCAATTTGCTCCGGTTTACCCTGGTCCATTTCGTTCGGTTTAGGGTGGTCAATATAAATCGGCCTGACATGGTAAGTTTCATCGGTTTATCTAGTAATGGCAAGATAGCAAGGTTCATCCGTAGACAGTTCCTGATCTACTACTTCTCTTGCTCATCTTGCTGGGGATTCCCAGACCCTTTAAAGAGAATTGGCTAGTTATTGTCAATGAGAATACCTTTGTCATTAAAGAATATATAAAAGGGTAAAAAAATGATTGTCCGAAAAATGAAATTAACTTAACCTCTTACTTAAATGACTAAAGAAAATAAACAAGGAGAACAGCAAAATATATCTCAAAAGTTTAATTGGTCACACTTTCAGCGAAACAAATTCACCTATAAGTGGCAATTCTATTCTGAAAAACACAAACAGCATTATGAATATAGCGAGGACATGCTGTACCAGAAGGGTGCAATAATGGAAGGAGAGGAAAGAACGGAATGTACAGAAGTTGAATTATATACATCACCAGAAAAACCACCATACGACTTCTATATCAAGTATGGTAATTGGCAACTTGCTTTGAGAGTAGAGTTTTTCAAGGAAGTATTTGAAGAACGAGCATTCATTGAAGGACACCAGCCCCAACATAAGTATGTCAAATTAGTGATTCCATCAACCATTCACTATAAAATACTCAATGTTATAAACGACTTTAAACTACTACATATTCGGGATCTACTGATGGAAGTAATAGCCACTGCACAAGACACTTATATTAAAGATGTTGCTTTTTGGGAACGTCCTGAAAATCAGAAACTAATTACCTCAGCCAAGAAAGAGACTGCCAAAGCAATTCAAGTAATAGAACAATCTAGTGTCGATATTAAGTCTTGGCTAGAGTTTAAAGGCAAGATTAGACCACAATTAGACCATATAAAATTTGTATTTAATACTGGCACAATCAAATTGGAGCATGAATGGCTTGCACATGAGTTCATAGAAAACATGAAACGTAGCTATGATGATATGCACTATAAAGATTGGAAGAAAGATCTTGCACGATACCCAAACAGATTTCAAGAAAACGCATATAAATCTCAATTCAAATATCACTTAGCTAAGTCCTATTATAACCTATTTACAAAAGCTAAATTCTTTGATGTAACAGAAGAGAAACCCTTTACAAATCGACTCATGCTCTGCATTGCAAAACTTATAGAATTTGCTTTGATTCCTGTTGGTGATTGGGATGAAACTGAGGACATAAAAGTCAAGCACATTAGAAACTGGCTAAAACGAAATGACCTTGAGCCAAGTCTAACCTATGCAGAAATTCCAGCAGATCTTGAAAGACTCAAAAAGTACTTTGAACCTAATTTCATAGAGATGGCTGATGCCAATAAAAGAGCTGATGCTATTTCTGTTGCATTCTTTATTTGCCAGCGTTTTGATATTCAAGACTTAATGGCTGACTTGATTCATATTGCTTCTTGTATAAAAGAGACCAATTGGCTTGTTGGTCACCAAATGACCTCAAACAACAAGATGAATGAACCTGATATACCTGAAATGAATGCTTTTAGGCAACTCATGAATGGTGTTAAGGAAAAGAAGAAACTCACCTCAATTAAATTCACCATTGAGGGTAATGAAACTGAACAGGAGCTTACTCAGAGACTGCCCCTCTATCTCATCGAAGAAGCTCTAAAGGAATACTACCATAGCTACCAAGTAGAATTTAATACAGATGCAATTCCTACCAAATTTAATAAGGAAAAAGATGGTAGCATTAAAGTCAGTAAAGAGTCTCATTTTAGTTTGCCACACGAAAGACATCTAGTGCAATTGGTTCATTCTATGTACAAATTTCTTAAAGATAATTCAGGTATTGAGGAAGTTGACATACTGTCTGGAGAGCCATATTATGAAATTATTGCAATTTTATTTCAACAAACTTGGGTCTTTTACAACCAAATTCATGATGAAAAATCTATAGTCAATAAAATTAAACAATGGCACAGACTTACTTCGGAAAGTTAGGCTTTCAACAGTTAAAAATTCGATACAAATAACTGATATTCAGCAGGAACAAAGGACTTAAAAAGAAGAGCTTTGCTGTTCCTAAAAACATCTTGCTCTCGACCCAAATTTGTCTAATAAACAAATAATATAGCAAGATAATGAATACAAAAACTAAATTTAAAAACAGATTAAATGAGATTGAAAAAGTGCTTTGTAAAAAAACACATGAGACAAAAAGAAAATCTAACCTTCCAAAACTAATTCTCACTTATGCGTTGGTAATTGAACAATTTTTAAAGCTGATAAAATATTACTTTGAACTGTAATTATTTCTCTCTTTACTAGCTTGTAACATCATCTGTAAGCTCCCCCAAAAATAGTACTGTTAAAAAGTAGAAAAAAGTAATTAAATTTAACAGCACAAAAAAATGAGAAAGAGTAAGTTTACACCGCATCAGATTGCGAAGATTTTAAAGGAGTTT